>Ga0164241_10000119_pt1 | contig 190587 bp, 163 predicted proteins | sample OricomyardsoilBY_FD_108780 | JGI IMG/M metagenome (GOLD analysis project Ga0164241, IMG submission 108780) | Backyard soil microbial communities from Emeryville, California, USA - Original compost - Back yard soil (BY) | ecosystem: Environmental > Terrestrial > Soil > Unclassified | place... | reverse complement strand
GGCACGCTGGCCGGTGCGCTGACGCTGGCCAGCGCCAGCACGCTCCGCAGCACGGGCAGCGGCCTGACCGTCTCCGGCGTCATCGACGACGGCGGCAACGCGCTGGGCATCAGCAAGACCGGCACCGGCAGCGTCACGTTCGCCGGAGCCAATACCTTCACGGGCCCGGTGAACATCGGCGCCGGCACGCTGGCCACCGCCGCTGCCGGCGTCATTGCCGACAGCGTGAATGTCGACGTCAGCACAGGCGCGACCTTCAAGCTCGGCGCCGACGAGACCATCGCCGCGCTGTCCGGCAATGGCAGCGTCGACCTCGGCGCGCACAGACTGACGACCGGCGGCGCTGCCAGCAGCAGCTTCGGCGGCAGCCTGTCGGGCACGCTGGGCTCGCTGGAGAAGGTCGGCAGCGGCACGCTCACGCTGACCGGCAGCAGCAGCTACAGCGGCGCCACACTCGTCAGCGCCGGCACGCTGGCGACGAATGCCGACAACCGCCTGCCCGACAGCAGCGACGTCACGGTGGCCGGCAGCGCCACGTTGTCCATCGGCGGCGCCGACACCGTGCACGGCCTGAGCCTGAACGGCGGCACGCTGGCCGGCGGCGGCACGTTGACAGCCGCCACCTACAGCGTCAATGGCGGCACCGTCAGCGGCCATCTCGGCGCCGGGCTGCTCACGTCCACCGGCGCCAGCCAGATCAATGCCGGCATCGGCGCGAACATCGAGGTCGCCGCGGGCACGCTGACGCTCGGCGGCGCCGATCTGCTCGATCACAGCGCCAGCGTCAGCGTCGACAGCGCGGCCACGCTGGCGCTGACGGCGGCCACCACCGCCGCCACGCTGAACCTGTCGGGCACACTCGCCGGCAGCGGCAGCTTCAGCGCCGCCACCTACACCGTGGCCGGCGGCAATACGCTGCTCGGCGCCGATCTCGGCGCCGGCTCGCTGACATCCACCGGCGCGAGCACGCTCGCCGGCAGCGCGGCCACCACCACCGTGCACGTCGACAGCGGCACGCTGACCTTGCAGGGCAGCGACCGCCTGGCAGCCGGCGCAGACCTGACGGTGGCCAGCGGCGCCACGCTCACGCTTGCGGGCAACACCACGGTCGGCACGCTCGGCCTGCAGGGCACGCTCAATGGCAGCGGCACGCTCACGGCCAGCAGCTATGCGCTCAGCGGCGGCAGTGCCAACACCGAACTCGGTGCCGGCAGCCTGAGCGCCACCGGCAGCAGCGCGTTGAACGCGACATCGGCGGCCACCACGCTGGCGGTGAACGGCGGCACGCTGACGCTGGGCAGCGCCGCGCGGCTGCTCGGCACGCCCGCCATCGCGGTGGCCAGCGGCGCAACGCTGGCGCTCGGCGGCGACGAAAGCGCGGCGTCGCTGAGCCTGCACGGCAGGCTCGGCGGCAGCGGCACGCTCACGGCGGCGAGCTACACGCTGGACGGCGGCACGGCCGACGCCAACCTCGGCGCCGGCACGCTGACGAGCCTGGGCATCAGCCAGCTCAACGGCACCTCAGGCGCCAGCACGGTGAACGTCAACGCCGGCAGGCTGACGCTGGGTGCCGCCGACCGCCTGGCCGACAGCGCCGCCCTCACCGTTGCCAGCGGTGCGACGCTGACGCTGACCGGCGACGACACCGTCTCCAGCCTGAACCTGTCGGGCACGCTCGACGGCCCCGGCGTGCTGAGCGCCGGCAACTATCTGCTTACCGGCGGCACCTACAACAGCAACCTCGGCGCCGGCATCCTCACCAGCACCGGCGCCAGCACGCTCAACGGCACGTCGGCGGCCAGCGCCGTGATGGTGAACAGCGGCACGCTGTCGCTCGGCAGCGCCGGACGTTTCACCGCGCAGCCTGCGGTCACCGTCGCCAGCGCAGCGACGCTGCAGCTCGGCGGCTTCGAAAGCCTGGGCACGCTCGGCGGCGCCGGCCTCGTCAACATGGCCGCCGCCGGCATGGCCACGGGCAGCGGCGGCGATTCGGCCTTCGACGGTGTGATTGCCGGCAGCGGCGCGCTGAGCAAGCTCGGCAACGGCACGTTCACGCTCAACGGCGCCAACACCTACAGCGGCGCGACGCAGGTTTCGGCCGGCACGCTGGTGGTGGCCGGAACGCTGGCATCAACCGAGCTCGATGTGGGCGGCGCGACGCTGACGCTGACCGCCGCGCAGCGCCTGTCGGGCACGGCCAGCGTCACTCTGTCCGCCGGCGCCGCGATGAACCTCGGCGGCGACCAGACCCTCGCCGCGCTGTCCGTCGACGCTGCCAGCGTCAGCGGCAGCGGCACGCTGTCGGCCGCCACCTATCTGCTGAACACCGCCAGCATCGGCGCCAACCTCGGCAGCGGCACGCTGACCGTGGCCGGCCCCGGCGCCAGCCAGTTGCTCGGCGTCGCCGCGGTCGGCGCGCTCGATGTCGGCAGCGGCTCATTGACGCTGGTAAGCGGTGGCCGGCTGAGCGCCGCGCCCGCCGCGAACGTGCAGGCCGGTGCCACGCTGAACCTCGGCGGCGATGAAACGCTGGGCTCGCTGACGGGCGCCGGCACGCTGGCGCTGGGCAGCGCGACGCTGAACACCGGCAGCGCCATCACCAGCGGCAGTTCGGTCTTCGATGGCGTCATCAGCGGCAGCGGCAATGTGGTCAAACAAGGCGCCGGCACGCTGGTGCTCAGTGGCGCCAACAGCTATACCGGCCAGACCACGGTGATGCAGGGCAGCCTGTCGCTGCCCAGCGCCGAACGTCTGGCCGACAGCAGCACGGTGAACGTGGCCGCAGGGGCCACGCTCGACATCGCCGCCAGCGAAACCGTCGCCAGCCTGACGCTGAGCGGCACACTCGCCGGCGCCGGCACGCTCAACGCCGCGAGCGTTGCGCTGCACGGCGGCAGCATGAACGCGAACCTCGGCGCCGGCGTGCTGACGAGCACCGGTGCCAGCACCATCAACGGCCTGTCGCATGCCGGCAGCGTCAACGTCGACGACGGCACGCTGACGCTGGCCGCCGCCGAGCGGCTGCGCGACACGCCCGCCGTCAACGTCGCCGCTGGCGCCACGCTGGCGTTGAACGGCGACCAGACGCTGGGCACGCTGGCCGGCAGCGGCAGCGTCGCGCTCGACAGCCACACGCTGAACACCGGCGCCGCCGGCTCGTCCGGCTTCGCCGGCAGCATCAGCGGCGGCGGCGCGCTCGTCAAACAAGGCAGCGGCACGTTCACGCTCAGCGGCGCCAATGCCTACACCGGCGCCACGCAGGTGCAGGCGGGCACGCTGGCGCTGGCCGGCAGCGACCGTCTGGCAGACGCCAGCGCGGTGACGGTGGCGCCCGGCGCGACGCTCACGCTGGGCGGTGACGACACCGTCGCCAGCCTGACGCTGCAAGGCACGCTGGGCGGCAGCGGCACGCTCACGGCGGCCACGTATCTGCTCGACGGCGGCAGTGCGAACGCCAACCTCGGCGCCGGCAGCTTGAGCTCGCGCGGCGCCAGCCTGCTGGCGGGCAGCGCCGCGGCGCAGACGGTGACGGTGGACGGCGGCACGCTGAACCTGGCCGCGGCCGACCGCCTGGCCGACGGTGCCGCCGTCAACGTGAGCAGCGGCGCCACGCTGGCGCTGAACGGCGACGACAGCATCGCCAGCCTCACGCTCGCCGGCACGCTGGGCGGCAACGGCACGCTGGGCGCGACGATGTACACGCTGCAAAGCGGCACCGTCAACGCCAACCTCGGCGCCGGCACGCTGCTGGCCGGCGGCAACAGCCGGCTCAACGGCAACGCGGCCGTGCAAAGCCTGACTGTCAACGACGGCAGCCTGACGCTGGGCGCAGCGAACCGCCTGAGCGCGGCGCCCGCGGTCACGCTGGCCAGCGGCGCCACGCTCGCGCTCGGCGGCAATGAAACGCTGGGCATGCTGAGCGGCGGCGGCACGCTGAACCTGGCGAGCTTCACTCTCGCCAGCGGCAGCGGCGGCGACAGTGTGTTCGCCGGCGCCATCACCGGCATCGGCAGCCTCGACAAACAAGGCGACGGCACGTTCACGCTCAGCGGCAGCAACAGCTACAGCGGCCTGACGCGGGTCGAGGCCGGCACGCTGCAGATCGGCGACGGCGGCAGCAGCGGCAGCGTCGCCAGCAGCACCTTCGTCGTCGACGGCACGCTGCGTTCGGCGCGCGCCGACGATGTCGCCTTTGCCCAGGCCATCAGCGGCGGCGGCGGCATCGAACAAGCCGGCAGCGCCCGCCTGACGCTTTCGGGGGCCAACAAGAGCTACACCGGCGCGACAAGCGTGCGCAGCGGCGAACTGGCGACGGCCGGCGCCGAGCAACTGCCCGACGCCAGCGATGTCAGCGTGGCGGCCGGCGCCCAGCTCACGCTGGGTGGCGCCGAAACCGTGCATTCGATCGACGCCGACGGCGGCGTCGCGCTCGGCGGCGACTTCAACACCACCGCGGCGATGCTGCTGCGCGGTGCCGTCACGGTGACCGGCGGCGCCGCCGTCAAGCTCACGGGCCAGCAGATCGATGCCGTCAACGACGGCAACGTCTGGGGCAGCGCGCTCGCCATCGACGCCGGCGGCCCGCTCGCGCTGTCCAGCGGCCGCGACGGCGCCGGCAAGCTGCACGATCTTGTGCTCGGCAGCGTGAACACCGCGGCCGACGGCCACATCGACGCCGGCAGCATCACGCTGAGCGACAACCTGCATGTCGGCGCCGGCACGCTGTCGCTGGTGTCCGACGCCGCGGCCGCGCTCACCCAGCCCGATGCCACGTTGATCGGCAAGGTCACGCCGGCGCAGCGCCAGGTGACGTTTGCGGCCGACGTCGTCAGCCAGACCGGCGGCCACATCGATGTCGACAACGGCGGCCTGCTGTCGGTGGTCGCCAACAACGGCGGCTCGGTGCAGTTGCTGGCCGACGGCAACAACTTCGGCGGCGGCATCGCGGTGCGCAGCGGCGACGCTGCCTCGCCGTGGGCGGCCAGGATCACCAGCGGCAACTTCGGCGGTGGCTCAAGCGAGTATTCGATGCAGAGCCAGGTGCGCATCAACGGCAGCCAGGTCAACGTCGGTGGCGCCGGCATCGAAGCCGACGTGGTGGCGATCCGCGCCGACCAGCTTTCGACCGCCGGCGACGCGGTGATTGCCGCGCGCCTGCCGTTCGACAACCTCGCCGGCACGACGACCTCGATTCCAGGCCTGACGCTGGAACTCACACCCGCGGCCTTCGCCATCGACGGCGCGTTCGGCCAGGGCGGGCAGGAGATCGCCGTCAACGTCGGCAGCCGCGCCTGGGGCAACCGCGAGCTCGCCATCGACGGCGGCTACCTCTCGGTGCTGCCGCGCGGCGGCGCCAGCGGCGGCACCGCCGTGGTGCTCAGCGGCCCGCCGCAGGCCGGCGGCTACAGCCTGTTCTTCGACGGTGCCGGCAAGCAGGCCGAGATCCCGGTCTTCTACAACGGCGTGCTGCCGGTGACGCCGCAGCTCTCGGGTTCGATCTCGGCCATCGCGTCGGTCTCGGAAGGCGCGCGCAAGGAACGCTTCGAGGAAGCGGTGCGCACCGAAAACGTGGCGGTGCGGCTGCGCGCCGGCGTCATCGCCGAGGTCGGCCCGGGCCGGCCGGCGACCGTCGGCCTGGAAGGCGCGCGGCCGCCCCAGAGCTGCCCGCCGGCCGGCGCCACGCTGGCCTGCGATCGGAAGTAAAACCTCGGCATGACAACACCACTGCCCGTCACCCCGAAGGCGCGCCGGCGCACCGTGCTGCAAGCAGTGGCGGGCCTGCCCTGGCTGGGCCTGCTCGGCCTGCCCGCCGTGCGCGCACGCGCGGCCGACGAGCCCACGGGCGCCGAGCCGCCGCGCCTGGCGCTGCTGATCGGCAACCGCGAGTACCCCGACGGCCAGGATCTGCCGCCGATCTACAAGAACGTGCACGACCTCGCCGCGGTGCTCGAACAGCGCGGCTTCAACGTCACCCAGGCGCTGGACGTCGACCTGTCGCAGGCGCGTGGCCTGGTGCAGGCCTTTGCCGGGCGTGTGCGCGCCGCGCCACCCGACGCCACCGTGTTCTTCTACTTTTCGGGCCACGGCGCGCAGGTCGACTCCGAGAACCTGCTGGTGTCGGCGCACGTCAACCCGCAGGCCCGGCCCGCCACGCTGATCAAGGGCAGCATGACGCTCATCAGCGACGTCATCGACCAGCTTCCGCAGCGCCCGAAGGCGCTGACCATCGCGGTGGTCGATGCCTGCCGCACCTCGCTGAAATCGGCGCTCGATGCCGACGGGCTGAACCAGGTCGAAGCGCCGCCGGGCTGCCTGATCGCCTTCGCCACCGGCGCCGGCAAGCCGGCCATCGCGCCGGCCGACGACAAGCGCAACACCTTCTACACCGCGTCGCTGGTGAAGCTGATGGCCACCGAATCAGGCGAGATCACCTTTTCCGACCTCTTTCGCCTCGTCAAGAGCGATGTCCAGACGACGATGCTGAACTACCCGGTGAAACTGCTGCGCCAGTTCGCGCAGTTCCCGTTCATTGCCGAGAACACGCAGGTCGAGCGCCGGCTGGCGCCGCGCGTGGCGACGGCGGCGACGCCACAGCCGCCGCGCTTCAAGGACAACGACGAAGCCGGCGACTGGGCGCGGCTGCAGGCGGCGGTGTGGCCGGCCGAGGTCGCGAGCCTGGCGAGCGACTACCTGAAGAACCACCCCGACAGCCGCGTTGCCGGCAGCGCCGAGGTGGCGCGCGACGGCGCCGCCGAAGCGGCGAAGATCCTGCGCCGCAACGACGTGCGCCTGTACCGCAGCGCCTTCCATCTGGCCGAGGGCGCGCCGCCCGAATTGCGCGCCGACCTGGCCAAGGCCGGACGCGGCGACAAGGACGCGGCGGCACGCCTGGGGCGCGCCTACGGCGATGACGGCATAACACATGATGTGAGCCGCTACGAAGGCTGGATGCAATACGCCGCCGCGCTCGGCAACGGCATCGCCAGCTACAAGCTCGCGCTGCACTACCGGCGTGTCGAGCAGCCGCTGCTGGCATCGCAGTTCGAGGCGCGTGCGCGTGAACTCGGCTACACGCCGCCGCCGTCGCTGGACAACTCGCGCAAATAGGCGCGGCCCGAGCCCGAACCCGGGCCCGCGCTCACGCCGCCGGCACCCACCACTGCAGGCGCGGCAGCAGCGCGCGGTACGGCGCCAGCAGCAGCGCCGCCATCAGCGCCTTCACCGCGAGGTCGCCCGCCGCGAGCTGCCACCACGGCACCGTGGTGCCGGCGAAAGCGAGGAAGAAGAAGACCGCCGTATCGATGCACGACGCCACCAGAGAGCCGATCAGCGGCGCCTTCCACCAGGCCTGGCGGCGCCAGCGGTTGAAGACCACGATGTCGAGCATCTGCGAGACGATGAAGGCCGAGCCCGACGCCGCGGCAATGCGCCACGGCGCCAGCGCCAGCGACACCAGCACCGCGACGGCAAAGCCCGTCCACGCGACGCGGCGTGCCGCGGCCGGGCCGACGGCGCGGTTGGTCAGGTCGCTGACCAGAAACGCGAGCGGGTAGCTGAAGGCGCCCCAGGTCAGCCAGGCGCCGACCGGGAACTGGACCAGGAAGTTCGACAGCACGATGACGAACGCCATCGCAAGAACAGGGCGCCAGAGTCGGGGCAGGAAAACGGTGGGCATCGGCACAGCGGCAAAGATCGATCGGGCGCCGATTTTCGCATTGCCGTGCATTCGGCGCGCGCCGGTTAGGGATGGCCCGGCGATGGCGCCCGGCTACGCTTGGACCCCCATCGCCACCGAGGACGAAGCACCATGGCCAAACGAGCGATCTGCGTCGGCATCAACAAGTTCAGGAAGTACCCGCAGTTCACGCTGCAGGGCTGCGTGAACGACGCCAAGGACATGGCCGCGCTGTGCAAGAGCCTGTGGGGCTTCAAGGCGTCCGAAGTCACGCTGCTGACCGACGCCGCGGCCACCAAGGCCGCCATCATGAACAAGCTGAAGTCGGCCGTGGCCGCAGCCAAGGCGGGCAAGCTGGAGCACATCGTCTTCAGTTGGTCGTCGCACGGCACGCAGATGAGCGACACCAGCGGCGACGAGGCTGACGGCATGGACGAAGCCTTCGTGCCCTGCGACATCGCCGAGAAAAGCGGCGACTGGGATCCCGCTCACGTCATCGTCGACGACGAGTTGCACGACCTCTTCCAGCAACTGCCCGCTGACGTGCGGCTCGAGGTCTACCTCGACACCTGCCACAGCGGCAGCGGGCTGCGCGGCGCCGAGTTCTCGCTCCATGCGCCGCGTGTCAAGTTCGTCGCCCCGCCGGGCGGCCAGGGTGTCGTCAGGCAGCGTGCCGTCAGCGGCTTCGCGCTCAGCCGCAAGGCCGAGGCGCCCGCTGCCCACCAGGTGCTGTGGAGCGGCTGCAAGGCCAGCCAGACCAGCGCCGACGCCTATTTCGACGGTCGCTACAACGGCGCCTTCACCCACTACTTCGTGAAGGTGATGAAGGCCACGAAGAACAAGCTGCCTCGCGACGCCGTGATGACGCAGATGCGCGCGGCGATGAAGGGCAAGTTCGCGCAGGTGCCGCAGCTCGAAAGCAACGCCAGCAACCGCAGGACCGCGGCGGCGTTCTGATTCCCGCAGGGGCGGCGGGTACATTGGGTGGATGAACTTCCGCCCTGCCGTGCTGCCCGGCGCTGCCACCGTCAGCGCCACCTCGTGGACCTTTGCGTTCGTCGGCGGCCAGTTGCTGCTGCCCGACGACGACGCGATGCTCAGTCCCTGCGCACCCACGCTGTTCACCGACAGCAGCGCCGTCTGCCACTTCCTCGGCCACATCGACAACGTCGCCTGCTGGACCTTGCGCCTGGACGTGGTGCCCGGCGGCTGGCGCGCGACACCGCTGCGCGCCGCCATGATGCGCTTGCCGGCCACGCTGGCCGCGGTGGCGGGGCGCGCGGCGCAGGTGCTCGAGTGGGACCGCGCACACCGCTTCTGCGGCGTCTGCGGCACACCGACCGAAGTGCTCGCCCATGAACGTGCACGCCGCTGCCCGGCCTGCAGCCATGTGGCCTATCCGCGCGTGAGCCCGGCGATGATGGTGCTGGTGTGGCGCCGAGGTGAACTGCTGCTGGCGCGCTCGCCGCACTACGCCAAGGGCATGTACAGCGCGCTTGCGGGTTTTGTCGAAACCGGTGAATCGCTGGAGGAATGTGTGGTGCGCGAAGTGGCCGAAGAAGTTGGCGTGCACATCACCGACCTGCGCTATTTCGGCAGCCAGAGCTGGCCGTTTCCGCACAGCCTGATGGTGGCCTACACGGCGCGCTGGACCGGCGGCGAGATCGTGCCGCAGGAAGACGAGATCGAAGCCGCCGGCTGGTTCGCGCTCGACGCCCTGCCCGCCATTCCGCCACGCCTGAGCATCGCCGGCCATCTGATCCGCGACACGCTGGACCGCATGCAAGCCACGGGCACTCCATGAACGACCGCATCGAAACCATCCACCTGCGCCTGCTGTTCCTGCCGCTGGCGCAGCCGATCAGCGACGCCAAGGTGCTGACCGGGCGCCAGAAGCCGCTGACCGAGATCGCGTTCACCTTCGCCGAGATCCACACCCGCGGCGGCCACTCGGGGCTGGGCTTCGGCTACAGCAAACGCGCCGGCGGGCCGGGGCAGTTTGCGCACGCGAAAGAAGTCGCACCGAACCTGATCGGCGAAGACCCGAACGACATCGCGCGGCTGTGGGACCGGCTGGTCTGGGCCGGCGCGTCGGTCGGCCGCAGCGGGCTGGCCACGCAGGCCATCGCGGCCTTCGACATTGCGCTGTGGGACTTGAAGGCACGCCGCGCGCAGCTTCCGCTGGCCAAGCTGCTGGGCGCGCAGCGCGACTCGGTGGCCTGCTACAACACCTCGGGCGGTTATCTGCAGGCGCCGCTGCCCGAGGTGCTGCACAACGTCGAACAGGCGCTGGCACGCGGCATCGGCGGCATCAAGATCAAGGTCGGCCAGCCCGACCCGGCGCTCGACCTGCAACGTGTGCAGGCGGTGCACAAGCTGATCGACGGCCGCGCCGCGTTGATGGTCGACGCCAACCAGCAGTGGGACCGCGCCACCGCGTTGCGCTTCGGCCGCGCCGTCGAGGCGCTGAACCTCGCGTGGATCGAAGAACCGCTGGACGCCTACGACGCCGAAGGCCATGCGGCGCTGGCCGCCGCGCTGGACACGCCCGTCGCCAGCGGCGAGATGCTGACCAGCGTGGCCGAACACGCCGAGCTGATGCGCCAGCGCAGCATCGACATCCTGCAGCCCGACGCGCCGCGTGTCGGCGGCATCACGCCGATGCTGAAGATCATGGCGCTGGCCGAACACCACCGGCTCGGTCTGGCGCCGCACTTCGCGATGGAGCTGCATCTTCACCTGGCAGCCAGCTACGGCGCCGAGCCGTGGGTCGAGCACTTCGAATGGCTGGAGCCGCTGTTCAACGAAAGGCTGCAGATCAGCGGTGGCCGCATGCAACTGCCGCAGCGTGCGGGCCTGGGCTTGAGCCTGAGCGAACAGGCGCTGGGCTGGACGGTGCAGACCGCGGTGTTCGGTCAACCGCGGTCGTAGACGATCACGCCGCACAGCACGATGCCGACGATGTACATCCACAGCGTCTGCGTCACGACGTAGGGGTAGAACATCAGCGCCAGGCCCAGCCACTTGGTGCGCGGACGTTCGGTCTTCCTGCCGTAGCGCCACGCGGCCAGGCCGATGAGGCCGAAGACGATGGCGCCGAAGATGTAGGCCGGGCTGGGCCACGTGAAGCCCAGCGACTGCAGTTTTTGCAGATCGTTCATCAACCTATCATCGCCGCAAACCGCAGCCGACAAGATGCAAGCACCCGAGCTCCCTTTCAGCCCCGCGGCCGAACGCAACGGCGCGCCGCTGCTCGAACGGCTGCGCGACCTTGTCGACGACGCAGCCACGGTGCTCGAAATCGCCAGCGGCAGCGGCCAGCACGCCGCCCGCTTCGCCGCCGCGCAGCCGCGCTGGCGCTGGTTGCCCAGCGAAGCCGAGGCCGGCGCGCTGCCGGCCATCGACGCACGCTGCAAGGCCTTGCCCAACGTGGCGCCGGCGGTGCAACTCGATGTGCCGCACACGCCCTGGCCGGTGGCAGGCGCAAGCGTTGACGCGGTGTTCGTCGCCAACCTGCTGCACATCTCGCCCTGGCCCTGCTGCGCCGCGTTGATGCAGGGCGGCGCCGCCGCATTGCGCGCCGAGGGCCGACTGCTGATCTACGGCCCGTTCGTCGTCGATGGCGTCGCCACGGCGCCGAGCAACCTCGCTTTTGATGCCGATCTGAAGGCGCGCGATGCGCGCTGGGGCCTGCGCCGGCTTGACGACGTGAAGGCCGGCGCCGCGGCCGCCGGGCTGTACTTCGAGCAGCGCATCGCCATGCCCGCCAACAACCTGCTGCTGGTGCTGCGGCGCGCCGGCACGCATTGAACGGAGCTCGACGATGACGCTGCTGACGCGCAACCTGAGCGGCGTGTGCGAGATCACGCTGAACCGGCCCGAACGCCTGAACGCATTGACGTTCGAGATGACGCAGCAGCTCGTCGCCAGCGTGCAGCAGGCGATGACCGACGACGCTGTTCGTGCGCTGCTGCTGCGCGGTGCGGGCCGGGGTTTCTGCGCCGGCAAGGACCGCGACGACCCACCGGCGCCGGCCTTCGTTCAGACGCTGCAGCAACTGGCGCGCGCGCTGATGAACGGTGGCAAGCCGGTGGTCGCCGCGGTGCACGGCTGGGCCGTCGGCGCCGGCGTCGAGATGCTGCTGAACTGCGATGTCGTCGTCGCCGCGCGCAGCGCGCGTTTCATGCTGCCCGAGATCAACGTCGGCCTCTTCGGCACCGGCGGTGTGGCGGCGCTGCTGGCGCGCCACGTGGGCCTGGGCAGGGCCAAGGGTGCGCTGATGTTCGGCGAGGAATTCAGCGCCGCGCAGGCCGAGCAGTGGGGCCTTGTCTGGTCGCTCGTCGACGAGGCCGAAGTCGGCGCCGAAGGCCTGCGTCTGGCGACGCGGCTGGCGGCGAAGGACGCGTCGATCCTGGCGTGCATGAAGCATCTGCTGCACGAAGAGGTCGTCGGCGATCTCGACGCCGTGCTGGCGCGCGAGACGCGCGCGCAGGACGCGCTGCAGCGCTGGAGCTGATTCTTCAGCCGGGCCGGCGCAAGCCGTCGTCTATCCAGGCGCCGGCGCTGGCCGCCGTGAGGCGGAAATCGGTGCGCACGCGCACCCGGGCCACCTGCTCGCCATCGGCGTTGATCGCGCTCAGCAGCGCATGCGGGTCGTCGTCGTCGGGCACGATGTCCAGCGTCACCTGCCAGCGGCCCGCCGCGTTGTTGACGGCCACGTTCTTGTGCAGCGTTGCGTGCAGGTGCTGTTCATGGCGGCGTATCACCTCGCTGGCGGTCTTCACCAGCGTATTGAACGCGGCCGTGTCCAGCGGCTTCGGGTTCTTCTTGTCGCGCCCCATGGTCCACGGGCCGACGAGCGCGGGCTCGGCCTGGCCGTCCTTGATCATCGCCACCGCCCAGCCTTCATCGTCATCGTTCTTGATGACGCGTGCGGTCCAGCCGTTGTCGCGCCACAGGCGGGCTTGTTTGATGATGTCGTCGGCGTCGTCTTCGCTCATGCACCGATTGTGCCGGCGCCGCACAATGCATCGACGCATGCGCCGCCAAGGAACACGATGAAACCAGCCCCGTTCGAACTGTTTGCCTTCTGGCGCACATCGGCCACCTACCGCGTGCGCGTGGCCTTGAACCTGAAGGGGCTGCAGGCGCACGAGCGAATCGTCGACATGGACGCCGGCGAGCAGCGCGGCGAAGCTTTTCTGAAGATCAACCCGCTGGCTGCGATTCCGGCGCTGTTGCATGGCGACGCGCCGCCGATCACGCAGTCGCTCGCGATCCTCGAGTTTCTCGACGAATTCCAGCCCGCGCCGCCGCTGCTGCCACCCGACCTGCACGGCCGTGCCCGCGTGCGTTCGCTCGCCGCCATGCTGGCGAGCGACACTCACCCGCTGATCACGCCGCGCGTGCGCAGCTACCTGACCGGCCCCGGTGGCTTCGACGACGCGGCCTGGCGCGCGTGGCAGCAACAGTGGTTCGGCACCGGCCTGAAGGCATTCGAGACCCGTCTGCGCACCGAAAGCGCCACCGGCGACTTCTGCCACGGCGATGTGCCGGGCACGGCCGACATCTGTCTGGCCAGCATCATGGTCGTGCTGCCGGTCTTCAAGATCGTCGTGCCCGACATCCCGAACGTCGAGCGCATCATGACGCGCTGCGAAGCGCTGCCGGCGTTCGCAAAAGCGGCGCCGGCGCTGCAGGCCGGTGCACCGGGCGCGACCTGAACCTCAGACGTCGAGCGCGTCAGGCGATGCCCGCGAGGCGGTTGATCTCGGCCGGCGCCACGCCCAGCCGTGCCGCGGCGTCCAGAATTTCCTGCCACGTCGTGGCATCGACCGGCACGCCTTCGGCGCTGCGTCTGGCGCGCGACGCACGCTCCGGCTCACCGGCCACCTGCACGGCGCCGAAGCCTTCGCGCGGCGGTGATGCCTTGGCCCAGTCGACGAAGGCCAGCGCCTCGTTCTCGAACGCGCTGCGCTCGGCCAGCGCGCCGGGGTCGACGAGCACGCTGAACATGCCGTTGAGCACACGGCGCTGGCTGGCGTCGTCGTTGCGCTGCGTCATGCCCGCGGCGAGTGCGCCGCCCAGCAGTTCGCACATCATCGCCAGCCCGCTGCCTTTGTGGCCGCCGAAGGTCAGCAGCGCGCCGAACGGCGGCACCACGGTGTAGCGCGGCTCGCGTGTCGGCCGGCCCTGGTCGTCGATCAGCGTGTCGGCGCCGACGAGTTCGCCCTTGTTCATCGCCACGCGCGTCTTGCCCTGCGCGATCATGCTGGTGGCGAAGTCAAGGATCACCGGCTCGCGGCCGCTGAAGGGCACTCCGGCGCAGAACGGGTTGGTGCCGAAGCGCGCATCAGCGCCGCCATACGGTGCGACGATGTTGCGCGCGACCACGTTGACGAAATGCAGCGACACCAGCCCCGCGGCCGCCGCCTGTTCGGCCCAGGCGCCGATGCGCCCGAGATGGTGCGAATTGCCGAGCGCGACGATGCAGCTTCCGAGCGTTTTTGCACGCTCTATGCCCAGCGCCATGGCCTCGCGGCCGATCACCTGGCCGAAGCCGGCGCGACCGTCCAGCCGCAGCAGCGCGCCGCCATCCATCAGCGTCTGCACATGTTGATTCGGGAACAGTCCGCCCTCAAGAAATGCATCGGCGTAACGCGGCAGCATGCCGATGCCGTGCGAATCGTGGCCGGTGAGGTTGGCATCGATCAGGTTGCCGGCCACCGCCTGCACCTCGTCGTTGCTGCTGCCGAAGCCGCGCACCAGCGCCTGCATCGCGGCGTGAAGGCGGTCCAGCGAAATCGTGTGCATCGAGCTCATTCGTTTTCATCTCCTGCAAGAGCGGCCATGCTAAACGCGGCCCGCTTCAGCGGCCGCTATCGACCCTGGGCCGCGCGCCAGGCGGCGAACTCGCTGCGACTGGCATCGGTGGGCGGATGCAGGCCGGGAATGCTGCGGCCGCCACCGCGCCGGCCTTTTGCGCCGGCACGACGACCACGCCTTCGCCGTCACCCGCCAGCGCGGCATGCTGATGTCCAGCGCCTGGTGCAACATCAGATTCGTCGACACGCTGGCGCGCTGGTCATAGACCGGCATCGCCAGGCGCGCGATCGGGTTCAGGTCTTCGCGCGCCGGGATGTAGCGCAGCGTGAACGCCTCGCCCACCATGTTCGGCAGCGCACGTCGGGCGCGAACCAGCGCGCGTTGCGCGGCGTGCCCGGGGTTTCGGCTCATGCGCCGATTGCACGCGAGCTCATCGGGCGAAGCCGGCTTCCAGCTCCTTGCGGACGCGGTAGGCGGGCGTCGTGGTGTCGACCGCCACATCGGCCCAGCTCAGGCACTGGCCCTTGTTCACCGGCCGCAGCACCTTCACATCGTGCGCGAGGCCGAGCGGCAAGCCGCCCATCGCCAGCGATGCCTGCGCCGGCTGCAGCTTGCCCCAGACCGTATAGCCGCCTTCGCCGTCGAGCACATCGCCGGGCCGCAGGTCGCGCTTGGCGGTGGCGACGACATCGGCGTTCCAGGCCGTGGCGACACCGGTGGCCTCGCCGCGCAGCGCGACGCTGGCAACCGAGACGCCGACCTCCAGCCCGATCAGGTGCCAGCGTTTGTAGAGCGTGAAGTAGCGGCCGCTGGGGTCGGTGTGGGCGTTGTATTCCTCGAAGCAGTTCTTGATGTAGTCGGTCTCGGCTTCGACCGTCACCCATACGCCCATGCGGATGTCGTACGGAATCTGGCGCCCATCGGCTTCGAGCGACGAGATCACCTCGACCATGCCCTTGTGTTCGAGCACCCCGCCTTCGCTTTTCGGGCGCGTCACGAACGGGATGTCCTCGACGCTGGCCGGCGGGTACAGCAGCCCCGTGCTCGGCACCATCAGCCCGGTGGCGTTGGAGACCGCGGTCGATTCGATCGACGGTTTGCTGCCGTCGAGAAAGCTGTTGAACATCTTCGGATTCAGCCCGCCGCGCAGCGCCTGCTCGGGCGTCAGGCCGTAGTGGCCCCACACCGTCTCGGGCGTGGACTCGCAGAAGTGCGGCAGCCACTTGTGGCCGCGCCCGGCGGCCACGACCGGAAAGCCGCAGGTGCGGGCCCAGTCGACCAGGTCGCAGATCAGCGCCGGCTGGTCGCCGAATGCGAGCGAGTAGACGACACCCGCGTCGGCCGCCTTGCGCGCCAGCAGCGGGCCGCAGAAGGCGTCGGCCTCGACGGTGACGTTGACGACGTGTTTGCGGTTCGCAAACGCGGCCAGGCAATGCTCGACGGCGGCGATCGGGTGGCCGGTGCACTCGACGATGACGTCGATCGCCGGATGCGCCACCAGTGCCTGCCAGTCGTCGCCGACGTGCGTGCTGCCGGTCTTCAGCGCTTCGTCCAGCGACGCGGCCTGCACGCGCTGCGCACCCCAGCCCACGCGCGCCAGGTTGCGGCACGCGGCTTCGGGCGATAGGTCGGCAATGCCCAGCAGATGCACGCCCGGCGTGCGCGGCACCTGCGCGAGGTACATCGAACCGAACTTGCCGGCGCCGATGAGGCCGATGCGCACCGGCCGGCCTTCGGCGGCACGCTGCTGCAGCTTGGCATGCAGGCTCATCGCGCGGCCTCTTCTGCGAAGCTCAGCGTTTCGGTCGAGGTTTCGAGCGCGCTGCCGGGCAGGCCGTCTTTCCACGGTAGATCGATCGCGTAGGGCTTGAGCAGGCAGTCGTCGGGCAGGCACTCGATCGGCGTGAAGTCGCGGTGCGCGATGTACTCGGGCCGCTTGAAGCGCCGGATGTGGTTGCTGACCGCGCACAGGCTCAGGTAGACGCTGACACGGTTGAACGGCGACAGGTTGCTGGTCGACGCGTGCACCAGACACGAATGGAAGACGATCATCGAGCCCGCCGGGCCCTTGGGCGCGACGATGCCGCCGTTGCGGCCGCCGGCGCGTGCGACGAGCTGGCCGATGAGCTCGTTGTCCACCGTCCACAGCGGATAGCTCGTCGTCGTCAGGTCGTGTCTGGCATCGACGACGCCCCTCTTGTGGCTGCCCGGAATGAACATCAGCGGGCCGTTGAACTCGTTCACGTCGTCGAGGAAGATGGCGACGTTCATCGCCCGCTCGCTGGGCATCTGGTCGTCGTTGAGCCAGGTGCCGTAGTCCTGGTGCCACTGCCAGACATCACCTTCGAAGGCCATCTTGCCGTTGATCTTGAACTGGTGCATGTACAGCTTTTCGCCCAGCAAGTCCTGCACCGGCTGCACCATGCGCGGGTGGCGCGCCAGCTTCGCAAAGGGCTCGCTCACCAGGTGTGCGGCAAAGTTGGTGCGCACCGCATCCGAGCCTTTTTCGCGCACGTTGTAGACCTCGCGCCGGCTGTACAGCGCGGGCACGGCGTCGGTGAGCGCGCGCGTTTCGGCGGCGCTGAAGAGGCCGGGGAAAAACAGGTAGCCGTCGCGGTCGAACTGCTGCTGTTGTTCAGGCGTGAGTCGCATGGCGTGAAGCCTCGGTTGAAGGGGGAGAAAGTGCCGCGCCGAGCTGCTGCGTGATGTGCTGGCCGGCACGCTGCGTGTGCTGGCCGCTGAGCGACGCGGCCGTGGCGGCGCGGCCGGCCGTGATGGCGTCGACGATGGCCTCGTGTTCGTCCCACACGGTTTCGCGCAGCTTCGAGCTCTGCAGCACCGCGCCCATCGCGCGCCGCAGATGGCACCAGTGCAGGCGTGCGCTGGGTTCGAGCAGCGGGTTGCCGCTGGCCGCATACAGCGCGTTGTGGAACGCGGCGTCGGCGTCGATCATCGCGCCGACATCGCGCCCGCGTGCGGCCTTGCGCCCTGCGGCCAGCAGCGCCGGCGCAATGGCCGCGCGCCGCTCGGCGGCCAGCCGCGCCGCCAGCGCGTCAAGTGCACCGCGCACCTGGTAGACGTGGCGGATGTTGGCCGCGTCCAGCGGCGCCACCAGCACGCCGCGGCCGGGCGCGTCCTGCACGAGGCCGTCGTTCTTCAGCAGCCGCAGCGCCTGCAGCACCGGCTGGCGCGACACCGCAAGCTGCGCCGCCACCTCTTCCTGCAGCAGCCGCGCGCCGGGAGCCAGCGCGCCGCTGCTGATGGCGTCGACCAGCGAGTGGTAAACGCGGTCGGCCAGGTCGGGTGTACTGGCGAGCTTGATGAGCGCAGTGGCGGTCGACATTCTGTATACAGAGTACGCCAGCCGCCCGGCGCCTGCAAGCGGACCAACCCGGCGCACGGTGCAGGCGCGGCCCGGCGCTATGCTTGCACGCATGAACGCGCCCTCGATCACGCAACGCGAATTCGGCGTCCTGCCCGACGGCCGGCCGGTGCACGAAACCACGCTGGACAACGGGCGCGGCCTGGCGCTGAGCGTCATCAACCTCGGTGGCATCGTCAGCGCGCTGCGTGTGCCCGACCGCGGCGGCCGCATCGACAACGTCGTGCTCGGCTTCAGCGCGCTCGCCGACTATGTCGAACGCAACCCGAACTTCGGCGTGCTCGTCGGCCGCTACGCGAACCGCATCGCCGAAGGCCGCTTCGTGCTCGACGGCCAGACCTTCACGCTGCCGCAGAACGACGGCAGCAGTTGCCTGCACGGCGGCCCGCAGGGCTTTGCCAGGCGCTGGTGGCAGGTGCAGCCCGATGGCGATGCTGCGCTGCTGCTGCGCTACCACAGCGCCGACGGCGAACAAGGATTCCCGGGCGCGATGGACGTGACGGTGCGCTACGCACTGGGCAGCGAGCCGGGTTGGCAGATGTGGCAGATCGATTACGAAGCCACCTGCGACCGCGCGACCGTCGTCAACCTCAGCCAGCACAGCTACTTCAACCTGGCCGGCGGCGGCAGCGCGCTCGACCACCGTCTGATGCTGGCCGCCAGCCGCTACACGCCGGTGGACGCGCGGCTGATCCCGCGCGACGTGGTGACAGTGCAGGACACGCCGTTCGACTTCCGCCACGGCACACGCATCGGCGAACGCATACGCCACGGCCACGAGCAGCTCGCGCTGGCGCGCGGCTACGACCACAACTGGGTGCTCGACCGCAGCGGCCCCGGGCTGGCGCTGGCGGCACGCCTGGAAGAACCCGGCAGCGGCCGCGTGATGGAGCTTCACACCACCGAGCCGGCGCTGCAGTTTTATGCCGGCAACCAGCTCACCGGCAGCCTGCGGGGTGCCGGCGGCGAGTTGATGCGCCAGGGCGACGGCCTGTGCCTGGAGCCCCAGCACTACCCCGATGCCCCGAACCGCCCCGATTTCCCGTCCACCGTGCTGCGGCCCGGCGAGGTCTACCGCAGCCGCAGCGTCTATCGCTTCGGCGTGCTTTGATGCCAGCGCGCGTGGCACCTGCAAACACCACCGCCAGCGTTGACGCCCCGGCGTCGGCCGGCGCCGGTGGCGCGCACGCCACGCGGCCGCTGCGCCCGCGCCTGCTGCAGCGCCGGCCCGGAGCCGGCTTGTTATGCTCTGAGCCGCCGCGCTGCGCCCTGCGCAAGCGATGTCCGTCGACGGAGAAGCCGGTGACCATGCTCGCCCCCATGAGCCCAGCGGAGTTCGCCTCGTTCGCCGAGGAGGCGGTGGCCTCCTATGCGCACGACAACATGATCTCCGGCCGCGCGAGCCAGGCCGATGCCGAGCGCATCGCCCGCCAGTCATTCGCGCGTTTGCTGCCCGACGGCCTGGGCACGGCCGGGCACCACCTGTACACGATCCGCGCTGGTGGCGCCGGGGGTGCCGCCGCTGGGGCCGCAGACAGCGCGGGCAACGCAGGCAGCGTCGTCGGCTCGCTGTGGTTCGCTGTCGTCGACGGCGTCGAAGGCCGCAGCGGCTACATCTACAACATCAGGATCGAGCCGCCGTATCGCGGCCGCGGCCATGCAAAAGAGGCGCTCGATCTGGTCGAGGCGGTGGCGCTGCGGCTCGGGCTGGACGCCATCGCGCTGCACGTGTTCGGCTTCAACACCAACGCACAGGCGCTGTATCGCTCGCAGGGTTATGGCATCACCGGCATGAACATGCGCAAGACGCTGCGCCGCTGAGTGAGGTGCAGCACGATGATCCGCAGATGAGCCTGCCCGAGCTTCCTCAGGACTCGACGCTGAAAGCGCCACGCTTCGGCGAAGACCGTTTTGCGCTGCTGGTCGACAGCGTGCAGGACTATGCGATCTTCATGCTCGACCCGAAAGGCCGCGTCAGCACCTGGAACCGCGGCGCGCAACGTCTGAAGCAGTACCGCGTCGACGAGATTCTGGGCCGTTCGTTCGAGGTCTTCTACCCCGCCGCCGCCGTGCAGGCGGGCTGGCCGCAGCACGAACTGCAGGTGGCCGCGCAGGAGGGCCGCTTCGAAGACGAAGGCTGGCGCGTGCGCAAGGACGGCAGCCTGTTCTGGGCCAACGTCGTGCTGACGGCGCTGCGCGGCGTCGACGGCAGCCTGCAGGGCTTCGCGAAGGTCACGCGCGACCTCACCGAGCGCCGCCAGCAGGAAGAGCGCCTGCGCAGCAGCGAGCAGCAGTTGCGGCTGCTGCTGGAGTCGGTGAAGGACTACGCGATCTTCATGCTCGACACCACCGGCCACGTGCTGACATGGAACTCGGGCGCGCAGGCGATCAAGGGCTACGCGGCGGCCGAGATCGTCGGCCGCCACTTCTCGGTCTTCTTCACGCCCGCCGACCGCGCCGCCGGCCTGCCCGCCAGCGAACTGGCCGCGGCGCTGCAAGACGGACGGGCCGAAAACGAAGGCTGGCGCGTGCGCAAGGACGGCAGCCTGTTCTGGGCCAACGTCATCATCAGCCCGGTGCGCAACCAGGACGGCGCGCTGCTCGGCTATGTGAAGGTGACACGTGACCTGCGTGAAAACCGCCGCCTGAGCGATCTCGAGCGTTCGAGCCGGCACATGGAGGAGTTCATCGCGATGCTGGCGCACGAACTGCGCAACCCGCTGGCGCCGATCCGCAACGCGGTGGCCATCCTGCAGGCGCAGCAGGAAACGACGCCGGCCGTGCGGCGTGTCGGCGAACTCGTCGGGCGCCAGCTCGGCCACCTGACGCGACTGGTCGACGACCTGCTCGATGTCGGCCGCATCGTCACCGGCAAGGTGGCGCTGCGGCGCAGTCACATCGATTTTCGCGACGTCGTGCATCTCAGCGTCGAGGCGATGCGCCCGCTGGTCGAGCAGCACGGGCACCGGCTGTTCGTGAACATGCCGCAGGCGCCGCTGCCGGTGATGGCCGATGCGACGCGGCTGGCGCAGGCGCTGCAGAACCTGCTGCAGAACGCCGTGCGCTACACGCCGCCGGGTGGCGAGATCCGCGTCGACGTGCACGCCGACGCGCAGGCGCTGACGGCCACCGTCGCCGACACCGGCATGGGCATCGAAAAGGCTGCGCTGGAGCGCATCTTCGAGCTCTTCGTGCAAGAAGTCGACAGCCGGCCGCCGAACGCCGGCGGCCTGGGCATCGGGCTGTCGCTGGCGCGCACGCTGGTGCAGCAGCATGGCGGCACGCTGACGGCGCGCAGCGAAGGGCCGGGCCGAGGCAGCCTGTTCACGCTCACGCTGCCGCTGGACAGCAGCACGCAGGCGAAGGGCGGCGCCGCGGGTGCAGCGGCGCCAGCGTCGGCGCCGCTGCGCGTGCTGGTGGTCGACGACAACACCGATTCAACCGATTCGATGGTCGAGCTGCTGAAGCTGTACGGCCACCACGCCCGCGGCGCCTACAACGCGCGCCAGGCACTGGCCGTGGCCACCGAGATGCAGCCGCAGTTCGTGCTGCTGGACATCAACCTGCCGGACGCCAGCGGCTATTCGGTATTCGAAACGCTGCGCCAGTGCGTGCGGCCGCCGCCCTACGTGGCCGCGATGACCGGCTACGGCCAGCGCAGCGACCGCCAGCAGACCCACGATGCCGGCTTCGACACCCACCTGACGAAGCCGGTGGACCCTGAACTGTTGCTGCGGGCGTTGACGGCGGCCGCCGCGGCAGGCGACCCGCGCGCAGGCTGAGGCGCCGGATCGTCAGCGCGCCTCGAACAGCCGCTGCAGCAGGCAGAACACGAACAGCAGCGCGCCGATGACGATGCGCGTCCACCACGAGCTGAGCGAGCCGTCGAAGGTGATCAGCGTCTGCACGATGCCCAGGATCAGCACCCCGAACAGCGTGCCGCTGACGCCGCCGACACCGCCGCTGAGCAGCGTGCCGCCGATCACCACCGCGGCGATGGCGTCGAGCTCCAGCCCGACGCCGTGCAGGCCGTAACCCGACAGCGTGTAGAACGTGAACACGACGCCGGCGAGCGCCGAGCACAGGCCGCTGAGCGTGTACACCAGCACGGTGGTGCGCGCCACCGGCAGCCCCATCAGCAGCGCCGACGATTCGCTGCCGCCGAGCGCGTAGACGTTGCGCCCGAACGCGGTGGCGCGCGCCAGCCAGATGCCCAGCGCCACCATTGCCAGCGCGACGCTGGCGCCGACCGTGATCGACGCGCCGTGCCACAGCACGATGCGCGTCTGCGAGATGGCGACGTAGGTGGCGTCGGTGATGCTGATCGAATCGATGCTGATCAGGTAACACAGGCCGCGCGCCAGGAACATGCCGGCCAGCGTGACGATGAAGGGCTGCAGCCGGAAGCGCTGGATGAGCCAGCCCTGCAACGCGCCGAACGCCGTGCCCACCAGCAGCACGAGCGGGATCGCCTGCCACGCGGGCCAGTGGTGTTGTTCGACGAGCGAGGCCGAGATCATCGTCGCCAGCGCGAGCACCGAACCCACCGAGAGGTCGATGCCGCCGGACAGGATGACGAAGGTCATGCCGACGCCGACGATGCACAGGAAACCGTTGTCGATGATCAGGTTCAGGAACACCTGCGCCGAGAAGAAGCCGGTGTAGGCGAGCGAGCCGTAGCCGGCGCCGAGCAGAAAGACGGCGACGGTGCCGACCAGCGGCAGATGCCGGCTGTCCACACGCTGCAGCACGGCCGCCTTCATGCCGCCGCCCCGCGCCACAGCCAGCCGCGCACGGCGCGCCGGAAGTCGGCCGACTGCAGCAGCATGACGATGAAGACGACCACGGCCTTGACCACCATGTTGATTTCGGGCGGCACGCCGATCGAATAGATCGTCGATGTGAGTGTCTGGATGATGAGCGCGCCGATCACGCTGCCGGTCAGGCTGAAGCGGCCCCCGGTCAGCAGCGTGCCGCCGAGCGTGACGGCGAGGATCGCGTCGAGCTCCATCAGGAGCCCGGCGTTGTTGCCGTCGGCGCTCTTCACGTTGGAGCTGATCACCAGCCCCGCAGCGCCCGCGGCGACACCGCAGAAGACATAGACGCAGACGGTGATCAGCCGTTCCTGCAGGCCGGCCACACGCGCCGCCGCCGGGTTGATGCCGATGGCCTGGATGAACAGCCCGAGCGCGGTGCGCGTCATCAGCAGGTGCAGCACCAGCCACACCGCGGCGGCGATGTACAGCGCAAACGGCAGCCCGAACAGAAAACCGTTGCCGAGGAAGAAAAACGGCTCGTAGTAGACAGTGATGATCTGGCCCCCGGTGAGCAACTGCGCGATGCCGCGGCCGGCCACCATCAGGATCAGCGTCGCGATGATGGGCTGCATGCCCACACGCGCCACCAGCAGCCCGTTCCACAGGCCGCACAGCGCGGCGACGCCGAGCGCGGCGAGCATCGCCACGCTCATCGGATAGTGGCTCACGCGCACCGGCACGCCGTTCCTGATGACGAGGTCGCCGCCGATCATCAGCGCCGCGGTGGCGGCCGAAATGGCGACCACCGCGCCGACCGAGATGTCGATGCCGCGGGTGGCGATGACCAACGTCATGCCCAGCGCCACCAGCGCCAGCGGCGCCGCATGGTTGAGGATGTCGATGACGCTGCCGTACAGGTGGCCGTCGCGCCACGCCAGGTGCCAGAAGCCGGGGTTCAGCGCCGCGTCCACCGCCAGCAGCAGCAGCAGCGTCGCCAGCGGCCAGAACAGCGGGCGACCGGAGACTCCAGACCAAGGCCATGTGCGAATCCGGCTTTGCCGGTTTGCGGCATGCGCCCCCTGGGGGGCCAGCGAGCGAAGCGAGCGTGGGGGCTTCATGTTCCTGCCGCAATCATCTGGTAGACCGCGTGCTCCGAGCTGTCGGCCGGCAGTTCACCCACCTTCGAGCGGTCGCGCATGACGACGATGCGGTCGGCCACGCGCACCACCTCGTCCATCTCCGACGAGATGAACAGCACCGCCATGCCGTCGCGCGCCAGGCCGAGGATCAGGTCCATGATTTCCTGCTTCGCCGCGACGTCGATGCCGCGCGTCGGTTCGTCCAGGATCAGCAGCCGCGGCTCGGTGGCGAGCCAGCGCGCCAGCACCACCTTCTGCTGGTTGCCGCCCGACAGCAACGCCACCGGGGTTTCGATGTCGGCCGTCTTGATGCCCAGCAGCGCCACGAAGTTCGCCGCGATGCGGTTCTGCGTCGCGCGCGGCAGGAAGCGCAGCAGCCCCTGGCGCGCCTGCAGCGCGAGCACGATGTTCTCGCGCACCGACAGCTCGGCGACGATGCCTTCGACCTTGCGCTCCTCGGGGCACATCGCCAGCCCCTGCGCGATGGCCTGCGCCGGGCTGTCGAAGCGCTGCGCTGCGCCGGCCACGAGCAGCTCGCCGCAGTCGGCCTTGTCCAGACCGAACAGCAGCCGCGCCAGTTCGGTGCGGCCGGCGCCGAGCAGCCCGCCGACCCCCACCACCTCGCCGCGGCGCAGGCTCAGGTCCAGCGGCTGCAACTGGCCGTGCCGGCCGAGGCCGCGCGCTTCGAGCAGCGGCACGGCGTGGCCGTCGAGGCTGCGCTGCGCATCGCCGTTGCGGCCCGCGGCGGCGCTGAGCTCGCGCCCGACCATCGCCGTGATCAGCGCCGCCGGCGGCAGCTCGGCCTTCAGGTATTCGCCGACGCGCTCACCGTTGCGCAGCACCGTGATGCGATCGCTGACGGCATACATCTGGTCCAGAAAGTGGGTGACGAAGAGGATGGCCATGCCGTCGTCGCGCAGCCGGCGCATCACCGCAAAAAGCTGCTCGACCTCGCGCTCGTCGAGGCTGGAGGTCGGCTCGTCGAGGATCAGCACGCGCGACTTCAGGCTCAGCGCACGCGCGATCGCCACCATCTGCTGCACCGCGACCGAATAGCTCGACAGCAGGCGCGTCACGTCGATGTGAATCTGCAGTCGCGCCAGCAGTTCGCGGGATTCGCGCTGCACACGCGGCCAGTCGATGCGCCACAGCCCGGCCGCGCCGGTGCGCGGAAAACGGCCGGCGAAGATGTTCTCGGCCACCGACAGATTCGGGCACAGGTTCACCTCCTGGTAGACCGTGCTGATGCCCAGCCGCTGCGCCGCCAGCGGCGAGTCGGGGCGCACGATGTCGCCCGCCAGACGCAGCTCGCCTTCGTCGGCCGGATAAACGCCCGTCAACAGCTTGATCAGCGTCGACTTGCCGGCGCCGTTCTGCCCCATCAGCGCATGCACCTCGCCTGCGAAGAGGCGGAAGTCGACGCCCGACAGCGCGAGCACGCCGGTGAAGCGGCGCGTCAGGCCGCGTCCTTCGAGAACGGGCCTGTCGGTCAATCGGCAGTCCCGCAGACACCGCGGAACCGGCATGGCCGGGCCGCCACCGGCGCCTCCCTGAGGGGGAGCACGGAAGGCGCTACGGAGGTGCTCATCTCAATATTTGCGGTTCGGGAATTCCTTGGCCGCCACTTCCATCGGGAAGATGCCTTCCTTCGTGACGATGCGCTTGGGCAGCGTCTTGCCGGCCTTCAGATCCTTCACCGCCGCCATGAGCTGCGGGCCGAGCAGCGGACTGCATTCGACGCTGACGTTGAGCTTGCCGGCCATCATTGCCTCGAACGCGCCTTTGACGCCGTCGATCGAGACGATGACGATGTCCTTGCCCGGCTTCAGGCCCGCTTCCTCGATGGCCTGGATGGCGCCGATGGCCATGTCGTCGTTGTGCGCGAACAGCACGTTGATCTTCTTGCCCTCGGCCTTCAGAAAGGCTTCCATCACCTCCTTGCCCTTGGCACGCGTGAAGTCGCCGGTCTGGCTGCGGATGATCTTGAAGTGCGGGTTGGCGCTGATGATCTCCTCGAAGCCCTTCTTGCGGTCGATCGCCGGCGCCGAGCCCACGGTGCCCTGCAGTTCGACGATGTTGACGTCGCCCTTGGCGCCCTTTTCCTTTTCGAGCAGCCAGCGCCCTGCCTTGCGGCCTTCCTCGACGAAGTCCGAACCCATGAAGGTGACCCACAGGCTGTCGTCCTTCTCGTCCACCGAGCGGTCGGTGAGGATGACGGGGATGTGCGCCGCCTTCGCTTCACGCAGCACCGGGCCCCAGCCCGACTGCACGACGGGCGAAAACGCGATCACGTCGACCTTCTGCGCAATGTACGAGCGGATGGCCTTGATCTGGTTCTCCTGCTTCTGCTGGGCGTCGGAAAACTTCAGATCGATGCCGGCGTCCTTGGCCGATTCCTTGATGGACTTCGTGTTCGCGGTGCGCCATTCGCTTTCGGCGCCCACCTGGGCGAAGCCGAGCACGATCTTGTCGGCCGCCAGCAGCGGCAACGGCAGGCCGGTAGCGGCCAGCGCCGCGATCACGGTACGTCTTTGCATGTTCATTGACTGTCTCCTCTTCGGGGTGGGGTTGGCATGGTGAAACGTGAGCCTGCTTGCGGTGCAGGTCTGGATCTGGGTTCAGGTCCAGCCGCCGTCGACGACGAAGTCCTGCGCGGTGCACATCGCGCTGTCGTCGGCGGCCAGGAAAAGCGCCATCTGCGCGATGTGGGCGGGCAGCAGCGGCGCGTTGATGCACTGGCCGCGCGCGATCTCGGCGCGGCCCTGGTCGTCCAGCCACAGGCGCTGCTGCTTGTCCGTCATCACCCAGCCCGGCACCAGCGTATTGACGCGGATGTTGAACGGCCCGAAGTCGCGCGCCAGACTGCGCGTCAGCCCCTGCACCGCGGCCTTCGAGGTTGTATAGACAGGCATGCCGCCCTGCTTGAGCTTCCAGCTCACCGAGCCCAAGTTGACGATGGAGCCGCCGCCGGCGGCCTTCATGTCGGCGGCCACGTTGCGGGCCGCGAAGAACTGGTGCTTCAGGTTGACGGCGATGCCGGCGTCCCAGCTCTCGGGCGTGGTGGCGTCGATCGTGTGACGCTGGTCGTTGGCGGCGTTGTTCAACAGCACCGTGATGGCGCCGACGCGGCCGCGCAGCGACGCGATCGCGGCATCGAGCGCGCCGATGTCGGTGAGGTCGGCGCGCACGAACGCCGGCGCAAACGCCGCACCCGTCAGCCGCGCCGCCAGCGCCTGCCCCGCGGCGTCGTCGATGTCGATGAAGCCGACGCGCGCACCCTGCGCGGCGAAGCTTTCGACCAGCGTGGCGCCGATGCCGGTGGCGCCGCCGGTGACGAGCACGCCGCGGCCTTGCAGACTGGGATAACGCGCCGACGCAGAGGCGGACAAGGACATGGATGTCGGAACGACAGTGTTTATGTAGTCATACTAAAAGACACTTCAAAATCAATTTCACAGGGTAAACACTGAATATCGCTGAAATAAAGCCATACTTTATGATCGTGGCATGAATGCGCCCCGACCCAAGCTCCGATCTGCCGCGTGGTTCGGCACGGCCGACAAGAACGGCTTCATGTATCGGAGCTGGATGAAGAACCAGGGCATCCCGGACCACGAATTCCAGGGCAAGCCCATCATCGGCATCTGCAACACCTGGAGCGAGCTGACGCCGTGCAACGCGCACTTCCGCAAGCTGGCCGAACACGTCAAGCGCGGTGTCTTCGAAGCCGGCGGCTTCCCGGTCGAGTTCCCGGTCTTCAGCAACGGCGAGTCCAACCTGCGGCCGACGGCGATGTTCACGCGCAACCTCGCGAGCATGGATGTCGAAGAAGCGATTCGCGGCAACCCGATCGACGCCGTCGTGCTGCTGGTGGGCTGCGACAAGACGACGCCGGCGCTGCTGATGGGCGCGGCAAGCTGCGACGTGCCGGCCATCGCCGTCAGCGGCGGGCCGATGCTCAACGGCAAACATCAGGGGCGCGACATCGGCTCGGGCACCGTGGTCTGGCAGCTCTCGGAACAGGTCAAGGCCGGCACCATCACGCTGCATGAATTCATGTCGGCCGAAGCCGGCATGTCACGTTCGGCCGGCACCTGCAACACGATGGGCACGGCGTCGACGATGGCCTGCATGGCCGAGACGCTGGGTGTCACGCTGCCGCACAACGCGGCCATTCCGGCGGTCGACGCGCGGCGCTATGTGCTGGCGCACCTGTCGGGCATGCGCATCGTGCAGATGGCGCTCGACGACCTGAAGCTCTCGAAGATCCTCACCCGCGCGGCGTTCGAAAACGCGATCCGCGTCAACGCGGCGATCGGCGGCTCGACGAACGCGGTGATCCATCTGAAGGCGATTGCCGGGCGCATCGGCGTGAATCTCGAACTCGACGACTGGACGCGGCTGGGCCGCGGCACGCCGACGCTGGTCGACCTGCAGCCCTCGGGCCGCTTCCTGATGGAGGAGTTCTATTACGCCGGCGGCCTGCCCGCGGTGCTGCGCCGCCTGGGCGACGCGGGCCTGCTGCCGCACCCCGACGCGCCCACCGTCAACGGCCACAGCCTGTGGCATAACGTGCAGGATGCGCCGCTGCTCAACGACGAGGTGATCCGCCCGCTGAGCAAGCCGCTGGTGGCAGACGGCGGCATCTGCATCCTGCGCGGCAACCTCGCGCCGCGCGGCGCGGTGATCAAGCCGTCGGCCGCGACACCCGCGCTGCTGAAACACCGCGGGCGCGCGGTGGTGTTCGAAGACCTCGACGACTACAAGGCCCGCATCGCCGACCCCGCGCTGGACGTCGATGCAAGCTCGGTGCTGGTGATGAAAAACTGCGGCCCGCGCGGCTACCCCGGCATGGCCGAGGTCGGCAACATCGGGCTGCCGCCGAAACTGCTGGCCGCCGGTGTGAGCGACATGGTGCGCATCAGCGACGCGCGCATGAGCGGCACCGCCTACGGCACCGTGGTGCTGCACGTGGCGCCCGAAGCGCGCGCCGGCGGCCCGCTGGCGGTGGTGCACAGCGGCGACTGGATCGAGCTCGACGCCTTCGCCGGCCGCCTGCATCTGGACATCGACGACGCCGAACTGCAGCGCCGGCTTGCCGCCTGGGCCGCGGCGCGCCGCAGCGACCCCGCCGACGAAGCCGGCTACCGCAAGATCTATGTGGAGCACGTGCTGCAGGCCGACGAGGGCTGCGACTTCGACTTCCTCGTCGGCTGCCGTGGTGCACCGGTGCCGCGCCACTCACACTGAAGGAGCGACCGAAGATGGCGGCTGCCCGATTCCGCGGCGTCTTTCCCGTCGTGCCGACGACCTTCACCGACAGCGGTGAGCTCGACCTCGACAGCCAGAAGCGCTGCGTCGACTTCATGATCGATGCCGGCTCGCACGGCTTGTGCATCCTGGCGAACTTCTCCGAGCAGTTCGTGCTGTCGGACGACGAACGCGACGTGCTGACGAAGGCCGTGCTCGAACACGTGGCCGGCCGCGTGCCGGTGATCGTCACCACCACGCACTTCAGCACGGCGGTCTGCATCGCGCGCAGCCAGCGCGCGCAGGCGCTGGGCGCGGCGATGGTGATGGTGATGCCGCCGTACCATGGCGCCACCATCCGCGTCGGCGAAGCCGCGTGCCACGAATTTTTCGCCCGCCTGTCGGACGCCTTGCGCATTCCCATCATGATCCAGGACGCGCCCGTCAGCGGCACGCTGCTGAGCGCGGCCTTCCTGGCCCAGATGGCCACCCGCATCGAGCAGGTGGCGTATTTCAAGATCGAGACCGCGGGCGCCGCAGCCAAGCTGCGCGAACTGATCCGCCTGGGCGGCAGCGCCATCGAAGGGCCGTGGGACGGCGAAGAAGCGATCACGCTGCTGCCCGACCTGCACGCCGGCGCCACTGGCGCGATGACCGGCGGCGCCTACCCCGACGGCATCCGCCAGATCATCGACCCCTGGTTCGCGGGCCGTCCCGACGAGGCCGCCGACGCCTACCAGCGCTGGCTGCCGCTGATCAACTACGAGAACCGGCAGTGCGGTCTGCTCGCCGCGAAGACGCTGATGCACACCGGCGGCATCATCGCGAGCGACGCCCCGCGCCATCCGGTCGCCCCGATGCACCCGGCCACACGCAGCGGCCTCGTCGAGACCGCACGCCGGCTCGACCCGCTGGTGCTGCGCTGGGCGCGCTGACGCTCACCACCGCCCCACCCCACCCACAGGAGAGACGAGATGACGATGATCAAGACTGCGCTGGCTGCATTGATGGCCGCCGCGCTGTTCGCCGCCGGCCCCGCCGCAGCCGCGGACAAGGGCACGATTGGCGTCGCGATGCCGACCAAGTCGTCGGCACGCTGGATCGCCGACGGCAGCAACATGGTCAAGAGCCTGGAGGCCAAGGGCTACAAGGCCGACCTGCAGTACGCCGAGGACGACATCCCGAACCAGCTCGCGCAGGTCGAGAACATGATCACCAAGAAGGTGAAGGTGCTGGTGATTGCCGCCATCGACGGCACCACGCTGTCGAACGCGCTGCAGAAGGCCGCCGACGCCGGCATCAAGGTCATCGCGTATGACCGCCTGATCCGCGGCTCGAAGAACGTCGACTACTACGCCACCTTCGACAACTTCCAGGTTGGCGTGCTGCAGGCCACGTCGATCGTCGACAAGCTCGGCCTGAAGCAGGGCAAGGGGCCGTTCAACATCGAACTGTTCGGCGGCTCGCCCGACGACAACAACGCGTTCTTCTTCTACAACGGCGCGATGTCGGTGCTCAAGCCCTACATCGACAGCGGCAAGCTCGTCGTGCGTTCGAAGCAGATGGGCATGGACAAGGTGGGCACGCTGCGCTGGGACGGCGCGGTGGCGCAGGCGCGCATGGACAACCTGCTGTCGGCCTACTACGGCAACGCGCATGTCGATGCCGTGCTGTCGCCCTACGATGGCTTGTCGATCGGCATCATCTCGTCGCTCAAGGGCGTGGGCTACGGCACGCCCAAGCTGCCGATGCCGGTGGTCACGGGGCAGGACGCCGAAGTGCCGTCGGTGAAGTCGATCCTGCGCGGCGAGCAGACCTCGACGATCTTCAAGGACACGCGTGAACTGGCCAAGGTGACGGTGAACATGGTCGACGCGCTGCTCAGCGGCCGCAAGCCCGAGATCAACGACACCAAGACCTACAACAACGGCGTCAAGGTCGTGCCGTCGTACCTGCTCAAGCCGGTGCTGGTGGACGCATCGAACTGGCACCATGTGCTGATCGACAGCGGCTACTACAAGGAAAGCCAGATCAAGTAAGGGCCGCGACGATGGCCGGAACCATCCTCGAGATGCGCGGCATCGGCAAGGCCTTCCACGGCGTGAAGGCGCTCGACGGCGTGCACCTGGCGGTGCGCGCCGGCGAGATCCACGCCGTGGTGGGCGAAAACGGTGCCGGCAAGTCGACGCTGATGAAGGTGCTCAGCGGCGTCTACCCGCATGGCGACTACGAAGGCGAGATTCACTTCGACGGCCGCGAGCGCCGCTTCGGCGGCATCCATGACAGCGAAGCCGCCGGCATCATCATCATCCACCAGGAACTGGCGCTGGTGCCGCTGCTGTCGATTGCCGAAAACATCTTCCTCGGCAACGAGCCGTCGCGCCTGGGCATCATCGACCACTTCGCCGCCTTTGTGCGCACCCAGGCGCTGCTGCAGAAGGTGGGGCTGGCCGAGAACCCGGGCACGCTGATCACGGAGCTGGGTGTGGGCAAGCAGCAGCTCGTGGAGATTGCCAAGGCGCTGTCGAAGGAAGTCAGGCTGCTGATCCTGGACGAGCCCACGGCCAGCCTGAACGAGACCGACAGCGACGCGCTGCTGGCGCTGCTGCTGGGGCTGAAGAGCCAGGGCATCTCGTGCATCCTGATCTCGCACAAGCTCAATGAAGTGGCCAAGGTGGCCGACACCGTCACCGTCATCCGCGACGGCGCCACCGTGCGCAGCTTCGACTGCGCCGCTGAACCGCTGAGCGAAGACGAGGTGATCCAGGCCATGGTCGGGCGCGAGATGGCCGACCGTTACCCGAAGCGCACACCCGTCATCGGCGAGACGGTGTTCGAGATCGAGGACTGGCACGTCTTCCACCCCGAGCACGCCGAGCGCGAGGTCATCAAGGGTGTGTCGCTGCAGGCGCGACGTGGCGAGATCCTCGGCATCGCCGGCCTCATGGGCGCCGGTCGCACCGAACTCGCGATGAGCGTGTTCGGCCGCAGCTACGGACGGCGCATCAGCGGCCGCGTGAAGCTGCACGGGCGCGAGGTCGACGTGAGCAGCATCGGCAAGGCGGTGGCGCACGGCATCGCCTACGTCACCGAAGACCGCAAGGGCTACGGGCTGGTGCTGGGCGACGACATCCGCCACAACATCTCGCTCGCCCGCCTGGACGGCGTCTCGCGTGCGTCGATCGTCGACGCCGGCCGTGAATACGCCGTCGCCAGCGACTACCGCCAGCGCCTGAACATCCGCTGCGCCAGCGTCTTCCAGCCGGTGATGAACCTGTCGGGCGGCAACCAGCAGAAGGTGGTGCTGGCGAAGTGGCTGTTCGCCGACCCCGAGGTGCTGATCCTCGACGAGCCCACGCGCGGCATCGATGTCGGCGCCAAGTTCGAGATCTACACGCTGATGGCCGAACTGGCCGCGGCCGGCAAGACCATCGTGATGATCTCGTCGGAGATGCCCGAACTGCTGGGCATGTGCGACCGCATCGCGGTACTCAACGAAGGCCGCTTCGTCGCCGAGTTCAGCGGCACCGAGGCGACACAGGAAAAGATCATGCGATCCATCGTCACCGCAGGAGCCGCCTGATGGCCGGCCGCTACGCCCACTTCCTGAAGAGCAACCTGCGCGAGTACGGCATGCTGCTGTCGCTGGTCGCGATCATGGTGTTCTTCCAGTACATGACCGACGGCACGCTGATGCAGCCGCTCAACGTCACCAATCTGGTGCTGCAGAACAGCTACATCGTCATCATGGCGCTGGGCATGCTGCTGGTCATCGTCGCCGGCCACATCGATTTGTCGGTGGGCTCGGTCGTCGGCTTCATCGGCGCGCTGGCAGCGGTGCTGATGGTCGAACACGGCTGGCATTTCATTCCCGCCACGCTGGCCTGCCTGGTGGCCGGCGCGCTCATCGGCGCCGCCCAGGGCTGGTTCGTCGCCTTCTTCGGCATCCCGTCGTTCATCGTCACGCTCGCCGGCATGCTGGTGTTCAAAGGCCTGAGCCTGGCGCTGCTGCAGGGGCAGTCGGTGGGGCCGTTCCCGCATGGTTTCCAGTTGCTGAGCTCGGGCTTCATCCCCGACTGGTTCAACGGCGCCACCTTGCGCATCACGTCGCTGCTGGCCGGCATCGTGATGGCGCTGGCGCTCATCGTCGCGAAGTGGCGCGAACGCACGAACCATGCGCGCCACGGCATCGAGATCGAGCCGCTGCCCCTGTTCGCGGTGCGCAACGCCGTCTTCGTGATCATCATCGTCGCCTTCAGCGTGCTGCTGGCCACCTACCGCGGGCTGCCCAACGTGCTGATCGTGATGACGGTGCTGATGCTGCTGTACGACTTCGTCACCACGCGCACCACCATCGGCCGCCGCGTCTACGCCGTGGGCGGCAACGAGAAGGCGGCGCGGCTGTCGGGCATCGGCACCCAGTGGGTGTCGTTCTACACCTTCGTCAACATGGGCGTGCTGGCCGCGGTGGCCGGCATGGTGTTCGCCGCGCGCCTGAACACCGCGACACCGAAGGCCGGTACCGGGTTCGAGCTCGACGTCATCGCCGCCTGTTTCATCGGCGGCGCGTCGGCGTCGGGCGGCGTCGGCAAGGTGATGGGCGCGGTGATCGGCGCCTTCGTGATGGGGGTGATGAACAACGGCATGTCGATCCTCGGCATCGGCATCGACTACCAGCAGGTCATCAAGGGGCTGGTGCTGCTGGCGGCCGTGTTCTTCGATGTCTACAACAAGCGCAAGGGTTAGCGTGAGATCGGGTGGCCGTCGGCGTTCAATGTTGGTTCGTTGCTCGCGTACAAGCCAAGGGCGGCCGGCACCCACGGTGGCGTGCGCAGCACGTCCGCCGCGCCACTGGCTGATCGGAGTGCTGGGGTGCTCTGCGGAGCGAAGTAAAGGAGGAGGCGCCGGCAACACCGGCGCCGGGGGACATGAGCGCAGCAGAGCACCCCAGCGCTCCGATCCCGAGCGGGAGTTTCTGACGTGACCCCCACTCACGGCCATCGCGACTACCGGCAGCCGCCGGAGCGCAAGAGCATGCATGCGCGCATCGTGCGCGACCTCGGCATGCGCATCGTCGGCGGTGAACTCAAGCCCGGTGACCGCCTGCCGCTGGAAGCCACGCTGCTGGCCGACTACGTCGTCAGCCGCCCGGTGCTGCGCGAAGCGGTGCGCGTGCTCGTCGCCAAGGGCCTGGTGCTGAGCCGGCAGCGCGCCGGCGCCATCGTGCGGCCGCGCGGCGAATGGCACCTGCTGGACCCCGACGTGCTGTACTGGCTCATCCAGAGCCAGCCCGCGGCCGAGTTCGTCGAGACCCTGCTGACGGTGCGCCGCGTCTTCGAGCCCGCCGCCGCCGCGCTGGCGGCGCAGGTGGCCAGCGACACGGCGCTGCGCGGTGTCGCCGACGCCTTTGCCGGCATGGAAGCGGCCGCCACCGCCGAGGAACTGCTCGAGCCCGACCTCGCGTTCCACCGCCGCATTGCCGAGGCCACGAACAACGACCTGCTGGCCTACATCGGCAACATGCTGTCACTGGCGCTGCGTGAATCGATCAAGCTCACGAGCCGGCTGCCGAACACGCATGCCCTGTCGCTGCCGCGGCACAAGGCCATCCTGACGGCATTGTTGAATCGCGATCCGCTGGCGGCCCAGCAGGCGACGCTGGTGCAATTGAAGGAGACACGCGAGGATCTGAGCGTGATCTTCGACAGCAACACCGTGCGCAGATCCTGAACCGCCGCCGGAGGTCCTGAATGAAGCTCGAAGGTTCGTGCCACTGCAAGGCGGTGCGCTTCACGGTCCAGAGCCACGAGCCGGTGCCCTTCATGCGCTGCTACTGCTCGATCTGCCGCAAGACCGCCGGCAGCGGCGGCTTCGCCATCAACCTGGGCGCCGACTTCACGACGCTGAAGGTCGAGGGCGAAGAACATCTGCAGATCTACCACGCGCGCATGGAAGACGGCTCGCTGAGCAGCGGCCAGCGTCACTTCTGCCGCCGCTGCGGCACGGCGCTGTGGCTGTACGACCCGAACTGGCCCGAGCTCGTGCACCCGCACGCCGGCGCCGTCGACACGCCGCTGCCCACGCCGCCGGTCGTCACCCACATGATGCTGGGCAGCAAACCCGGCTGGGTGGCGGCGCAGTGGCAGGCCACCGACGCCAGCTTCGACGCCTATCCCGACGAATCGCTGGCCGAGTGGCATCGCCGGAACGGGCTGCATTTCTAGCGTTCGGTACCGCCCGGCAGGTACCCCGCGGTGGCGCGGCAATGTTAGATTGAGCGATGCGCCACCGATCTTTCCCGGCCGATGAGTCAGCGGCGCGCCTTTAACCCGTGCTCGCCGCGTTTCGTGATGACCGCCTTCGTGCTGGCGGTGGCGCTGCTCGCGCTGAGCGCCGCGCTGGCGCTCGCGATGTTGTCGTCGGTGCGCGCCTACGTCGGCGGCGAAAGCCTGTGGTCGAAGGCACAGAAGGAGGCCAGCAACGCGCTCGTGCGCTACACCACGACGCTGGACCCCGCCGAGGGCGAGACCTTCGACCGCGCCGCGGCGGTGCTGCTGGGCGACCGCGCCGCGCGGCTGGCCATGCAGCGCACGCCGCCCGACAGGGCGGCGGCGCGCGCCGGACTGCTGCAAGGCGGCAACCACCCCGACGACGTGCCCGGCATGGTGCGTCTGTTCGTGTATTTCCAGCACTGGCCGCAGATGGCCCCGACGATCGCGATCTGGGCCGAGGCCGATCGCGAGTTCGACGCCATCCTGGCCTTGCGCGCCCGCCTCGCGGCCGCCGACGCGGCGACGCTGGCGCCGGGCGAGCGCGCACAACTGGCGGCCCGCATCGCGCGGTCGAACCAGCAACTGACCACGCTGGGGCGCGCCTTCTCGGCATCGCTGGGCGACTTCGCGCGCAGCGTGCGCATGACGGTGACGTGGCTCAACGGCGCGCTGGCGGCGCTGCTGGCCATCAGCGGCCTGCTGCTGCTGCTGCGCACCTTTGCGCACAGCCGGCGCATCGAGCGTGAACTTCGCCGCAGCAGCCAGCGCTGGGCGCTGGCGGCCGAAGCGGCGCAGCTCGAGATCTTCGACCTCGACATGAGCGGCGGCACCGTCACCTACCATCGCGCGGGCCGCGACGAAACCGAAGAGCTGCAGGGCCTGCTGGACACGATGCCGGGCGACGAACACCAGCGCCTGCTGCACGCCATCGACACCGCGCGCCGCAGCCGCGAGACCTTCGTCTGGGAGCGCGAGGTGCGCGCCGGCCTCGCAGCGCCGCGCTGGCGGCGTGCGGTGGGCCGTTTCCAGTACACCGCCGACGGCCGCGCGCTGCAGATGATCGGCATCGTCGTCGACATCACCGAGCGCCGGCAGCAGGAATTGCAGTTGCAGCAGGCGCGGCAGCGTTTCGAGGTGCTGCTCGAGGCCAGCGCCAAGCTGCTGTTCGACTGGCATCTGCACGACGACACCATCACGCTCGCGGGCCAGGTGCAACGCGTGCTCGGCCTGCACAGCCCGGCGCTGACGGTGGCCACGCTGATCGACCTTGTGCAGCCGCAGGACCAGCCGGCACTGCGCGCCGCGCTGGAGGCGATGCGCAGCGGCGAAGCCGGCTCGGCGCTGGCGCTGCGCCTGAAAAACGGTGGTGCAGGCGCTGGCACAGGCGCGATCAGCATCGACATCGAAGGCCACCGCGTGAGCGCCGCACAGGGCGACGACGCGCCGCATGTGCTGGGCTTCATCAGCGACGTCAGCGAACGCGCCGGCATCCGCGCCGAGCTTCAGGCCACCGAGGCGCGTTACCGCCATCTGCTGGAGACCGCCACCGACGGCATCGTGATGTTCGACGCCGACGGCCGCATCGAGTACGCGAACCAGTCGCTGGCCAGCACCTTCGGCTGGCGCGCCGACGAACTGATCGGTGCCAACATCGCAGTCCTGCAGCCGGCCGAACTGCGCGCCGCCCACGTGGCCGGCCTGAACCGCTTTCTGCAAAGCGGCCGGCGCACGGTGGACTGGCGCGCCCGCGAAACACGCGGCCTGCACCACGACGGCCACGAGTTCGCGATCGAGCTGGCGTTCAGCCACATGGTGATGGACGGGCACGACACCTTCGTCGGCTTCGTGCGCAACATCGAGGCGCGCAAGCGCAGCGAGGCCGAACACCGCGCCGTGCTGCAGCATCTGCGCCAGTCGCAGAAGATGGAATCGCTGGGCACGCTGGCCGGCGGCATCGCGCACGACTTCAACAACATCGTCGGCGCGATGCTCGGCAACCTGGCGCTGGCGCGCGAAGATCTGGCGCCCGCGCACCCGGCGCGCCAGAGCATCGAGCAGGTCAGCAAGGCGGCCTTGCGCGCGCGCAACCTGGTGGGCCAGATCCTCACCTTCAGCCGCCAGCGCACGCCCGAGCTGCTGGCCCAGCCGCTGCAGCCGGTGGTGGACGAAACGCTGGAGCTGCTGCGGTCCACGTTGCCGGCGGCGGCCGAATTGGTGCTCGAACACCGCGACGATGCACTCTGGGTGCGTGCCGACGCGAACCAGATCGGCCAGGTGCTGATGAACCTGTGCACCAACGCCTGGCAGGCGTCGCGACAACCTTCGAGCGTCATCCGCGTCGGCGTGGCGCGGGTTCAGGTGGCGCCCGGCCAGACGCCGCCCGCCGAAGCGCTGCAGCCCGGCCCGCATGCGCACCTGTGGGTGGCCGATGCCGGCACCGGCATGGACGCGGCCACGCTGGAGCGCATCTTCGAGCCCTTCTTCACCACCAAGCCGGTGGGCCAGGGCACGGGGCTGGGCATGTCGGTGGTGCACGGCATCGTGAGCGCCCACCACGGCACGATCCGCGTCGATACGCAGATGGGCCAGGGCACGAGCGTGCACGTCTACCTGCCGGCGGCGGCGCCGGCGCCGCTTGAAACACCGCCGCCGGTGGCGGTGCTGAACACGGCGGCCGGCCAGGGCCAGCACATCCTGTACGTCGACGACGACGAGCTGATGATGGTGATGGTGCAAAGCCTGCTGCAGCGTTCGGGCTTTCGCGCCACCACGGCGCCGGATGCCGAGGCCGCACTGCGGCTGCTGGCGCAGCCGGGCGCCGACATCGATGCGGTGCTCACCGACTTCAACATGCCGGGCCTGTCGGGCCTGCAGCTCGCGCAGCGCATCCACGAACTGCGGCCCGGGCTGCCAATCGCCATCATCTCGGGCGACGGTTCGGACGAACTCGTGCAGCGCGCGGCCGAGGCCGGCGTGCGCACGGTGGTGCGCAAGGAGAACGCCTTCGAGCAGCTCCCGCAGGCCATGCGGTCCTTGTTTGCCGGGCCCGCGGCGTGAGGCCGGCGCGCCGTTGTTCGGCCATCGCGGCGCTGGCCGTGCTGGCGCCGTGTGCGCTGCCGCTGCACGCCGCGGACGCGGTGCCCGACACGCTGGCGCAGCGTGTCGTGGCCTGCACCGTGTGCCATGGCAAACAGGGCGTGGCCACCAATCACGGCTACTTTCCGCGCATCGCCGGCAAGCCGCAGGGCTATCTGTACAACCAGCTCCAGAACTTCCGCGCCGGCCGGCGCCAGAACGCCGCGATGACGGCGTTGATCGACACCCTGTCCGACAGTTACCTGATGGAGATTGCCGGCTACTTCGCCAGCCTTGAACTGCCCTACCCGCCGCCGCCGGCAACGGCGATCGATGGCGCGCAGTTCGCGCGCGGCCGCCAGCTCGTGCACGAAGGGGACGCCAGCGGCAGCAGCGGCGCCCCCGCGCTGCCGGCCTGCACGCGCTGCCACGGCGCGGCGATGACGGGCCTGGCGCCGGCGGTGCCAGGCCTGCTGGGGCTGCCGCGCGACTACCTGATGGCGCAGCTTGGCGCCTGGCGCACCGGCGAGCGCCACGCCGCAGCGCCGGACTGCATGGGCGAAGTGGCGCGCCGGCTGTCGGCCAGCGATGTAGCGGCGGTCGCGGGCTACCTGTCGCAGCAGCCGGTGCCGCAGGCGGCCGGCGCCGCCGCCAGCGTCGCGCAGGCACTGCCGCTGCGCTGCGGGAGCGTGCCGCGATGACGAAGGCGAAAACGCAAGGGGGCACGAGCCCCGGCACGCATGCGAGCCGGCGCAAGTGCCGCACGTGCCGCGCGTGCCGCAAGTGCCGCAGGGTGCGCGTGGTCGGTGCCGTGCTGCTGCTGGCACTGGCCGCGGCGGCGCTGCTGGTCTGGCTGAACGTGCGCGGCGAGCATGACGGCGCCGCGGCGGCCGTCAGCGAGCTGCCGCTGGCACAGCGCATCGAGCGCGGGCGTTATCTCGCGCTGGCCGGCAACTGCGCCGGCTGCCACACGCGGCGCGGCGGCGCCACGCTCGCCGGCGGGCGCGCGATCGAAACCCCGTTCGGCGCCGTCTATGCCAGCAACCTGACGCCCGACATCGCCACCGGCATCGGCGCCTGGTCGGCCGACGACTTCTGGCGCGCGCTGCACAACGGCCGCGCGAAGGACGGGCGGCTGCTGTACCCCGCATTCCCCTACCCCAGCTACACGCAGGTGACACGCGCCGATGCCGACGCGCTCTACGCCTATCTGCGCAGCCAGCCGGCGGTGCAGCAGCGCAACCGCGCGCACACGCTGCGCCTGCCGTACAGCACGCAGGCCGCGCTGGCGGTGTGGCGCGCGCTGTACTTCCGGCCCGGCGTCTTCAACGCGCAGCCGCAGCGCAGCGCCGAATGGAACCGCGGCGCCTATCTCGTGCGTGGACTCGGCCATTGCCAGGCCTGCCACGGCGCGCGCAACGCGCTTGGCGCCAGCGACCGCAGCGTCGAGCTCGGCGGCGGCCTCATCCCGCTGCAGCACTGGTACGCACCGCCGCTGGCCGCCGCCGACGACGTGGTGGCGCTGCTGAAAACCGGCACCACCGCGCACGGTTCCGCGCTCGGGCCGATGGCCGAAGTGGTATTCGGCAGTACGCAGTATCTGGACGACGCCGACCTGCAGGCCATCGCCAGCTTTCTGCGCCAGTTGCCGGCGCCCCGCCGCGCGCCGCGTGATGCCAAAGCTGCCGACCCCGCAGCCCTGCAACGCGGCGCGGCGCTCTACAAGGACCATTGCGTGGCCTGCCACGGCGCGCGGGGTGAAGGTGCGGCCGGCGCCTACCCGCCGCTGGCCGGCAGCCGCACGCTCACGATGGCATCGCCGAACAACGCCGTGCGCGTGCTGCTCGAAGGCGGCTTTGCGCCCGCCACCGCCGGCCACCCGCGACCCTATGGCATGCCGCCGTTCGCGCAGACGCTGAGCAACGCGCAGATCGCCGATCTCGTCAGCTACATCCGCAACGCCTGGGGCAACCGCGGCCCGGCGGTGAGTGAACTCGAAGTGCTGCGTTCACGCTGATGGGTAGCGCGTGAGTGTTGGGCAGCTAACTGCCATAGTGCGCGCCACATGACGAACCAGAGAGCGTGTTGAATCAACGCGTCATCAGCCGCCGCGCCCCGTAGCTCGCCGCGTCCACCGCGGCCACCAGCAGCAGCATCGCCGCCAGGATGGTGGCCGTCTTGCCCATGTGAAACAGCCCCATGTGGAAGCTCAGCGACTGGCCCAGCCCGCCGGCGCCGACGACGCCCAATACCGCGGCGGCGCGGATGTTGTTCTCCCAGCGGTACAGCGTGTAGCTCAGCGCCTGCGGAAGAATCTGCGCCAGCGTGGCATACAGGAACACACGCACGCTGCCCACACCCTGCGCGCGCAATGCGGCGGCGGGTCCGGGCGGCGCATTCTCGATCGCCTCGGCGAACAGCCGCCCCAGCACGCCGGTGGTGTGCACCGCCAGCGCCAGCGTGCCGGCGAACGGCCCCAGGCCCGCGGCCATCAACAGCATCGCGGCCCACACCAGTTCGGGCACCGCGCGCAGCGCATTCAGCAGCAGCCGCGTCGGCGCGCGCAGCCAGGCAGCGTCGTCGCCGTGCAGGCGGCTCGCCGGCAGCGCCAGCAGCATGCCCGCCACGGCCGCCAGCAAGGTGCCCAGCGCCGACATCGCCAGCGTCTGCCAGGTGCCGAGCACCACCTCGGCCAGGAACTCGCGCGACGTGTCGGGTGGAAAAAACTCGCCGACGAAGCGGCCCATGCTGCGCGCCGCGTCGGCCGACAGGAACTGCGCCCATTGCAGATCGAGTGTGCCGAAGCTGGCGATCACCAGCGCCAGCGCCGCCAGCGCATACGCGCAGGCGCGGCAGCGCACGCGGAACAGCGACGGCGGCAGGCCTTGCGGCGCGCTCATGCCAGGCTCCGACGCAGGGCGGCGCTGATGCGGTCGGCCAGCGCCACCAGCAGCACGAAGACAAGCAGCACCGTCAGCACCTCGCCGCCGTTGAACATCTTCAGCGAGCCGTCGAGCAGTTGCCCCAGGCCGCCGGCGCCGACGAAGCCCAGCACCACCGAACTGCGGATCGCACATTCCCAGCGATAGACCGTGTAGCTCGTCAGCTCCGCCGCGCTCTGCGGCAGCAGCGCGAAGACGAACGCCTGCAGGCGCGAGCTGCCGTTGCGCAGCAGCGTTTCGGTGGCATGCAGTTCACCGCTTTCAAGGATCTCGGCGTAGACCTTGCCGAGCATGCCGCCGTAGGTCAGGCCGATGGCCAGCACGCCCGAGGTCGGACCGAGGCCGACAACGCGCACGAAGACCAGCGCCCACACCAGTTCGGGCACGCTGCGCAGCACGATGAGCAGCCAGCGCACGGCCTGCCGCAGCCAGAAAGGGCCGCGCGCCATGCGTCCCGACAGCGCCGACACCGACAGCACACGCGTGGCCACCAGCGTGGCCGGCACCGCCAGCAGCAATGCCAGCGTGAGCCCGGCCGTGGCGATGGCCACCGTGCGCCACGTCTCGTGCAACACCAGCAGCAGAAAGTCCGGTGCATGCGCCGGCGGCCAGAAGCTGCGCAGGAAGTTGCCGCTCACGGCCAGGCTGCGCGCGTCGAACATCAGCCAGGGCCTGAACTCGGTGGCCACGGCCAGCGGCCACAGCAGCAGCAGCGCGGCGCAGCACCAGAGCAGGCGGCCGGGCCACGCCGGGTCGCGCTGCACAACGGCTGCCCGCGTTGCCCTGTGCGGCTGCATCGTCAGCGGCAATGCATGACCACCGGCGCCGCGGTTCCGGGCTCCGGCGACACCATCGGCGCGCTTGCGCCGAGCTCGTCTTCGTGTTGCGCGTACAGCCGCTGCAGCCATTCGCGCGTGACCTCGGCGGCTGGCAGATCGAACAGCAGCCGCCCTTCGCGCAGGCCGACGATGCGCGGAAAGTTCGCCAGCGCCATCTCCACCTGATGCAGCGTCGCCACCAGCGTGACGCCGCGTTCGCGCGCCACCTGCACCAGTGTCTGCAAGGCCTGGTGCGAACGTGTCGGGTCCAGCGCCGACAGCGGTTCGTCGACCAGCCACAGGCGCGCCGGCGCCAGCAGCGCACGCGCCAGCCCGACGCGCTGGCGTTCACCTCCCGAGAGGCGGTCGACGCGCTCGAACAGCTTGTCGGCGAGGTCGAAGCGCGCCAGCGCGTCGTGCGCGGCCGGGATGTCGCTCGGATGGAACAGCGAGCGCAGGCTGGCGAACAGCCCCATCGCCGGCAGCCGGCCCGCGAGCACCGAGGTCACGACCCGCTGGCGCGGCGGCAGCGGCGGCACCTGCGGCGCCAGGAACAGGCGGCCGCGCAGGCGCTGCAAGGCGCGCCGCGGCAAGGCCCAGGGCGCTTGCGCATCCAGCGTCAGCGTGCCCGCCAGCGGCGGCAGCGCCAGCGCCAGCACCTGCAGCAGCGTCGTCTTGCCGGCGCCCGAGGCGCCGATCACCGCCACCTGTTCGCCATCGGCGAAATCGATGTCCAACGGCAGCAGCGCCGGCGCGGCGCCCGCCGCGGCCGCCGGATGGCGCGCCGACAGCGCGCGCAGTTGCAGCTTCACCGCAAAGGGGCCGCAGCGCCGCCTACAGCAGCCCGGCGCTGCGCGCGGCCGCCTCGATGCTCTTGTAGTTGTCGGGCGAGGTGGGGATGAAACGTGTGGCGCGCTGCAGGTCGAGCACCGCCCTGCCCTGCGCGGTGTCGCGGTTCAACGCAAGAAAGGCCTGCTTGATCTTCTCGCGCAGCGCGACCGGCATGTCGGCATGCACGGTCCAGTTGTAGTCGTAGTACGGCGGCGTGGTGAAGAACACGTGCACACGGCGGGTGTCGACCTTCTTTTCTTCGAGCAGCTTGTTCCACACCGAGATGTTCAGCGCGCCGGCCTGCACCTTGCCCGAGGCCACCGCGGCCACGGTGGCGTCGTGCGCGCCGCTGTAGGCCACGCGGTGGAAGTCCTTCTCGGGGTTGAGCCCGGCCTGCAGCAGAAAGCTGCGCGGCATCAGGTGGCCGGACGTGCTGCTCTGGGCGCCGAACGTGAAGTCCTTGCCCTTCAGGTCGGCCAGGCTCTTGATCGACGGCTCGGTGGTGATGAAGACCGAGCGGAACTGGGCGTCTTCCTCGCGCTGCACGAGCGGGATCATCTTGCCGTCCGAACGCACACTGGCCTGCACGAAGGTGAAGCCGCCGAACCACGCGAGGTCGATCTTGCGGTTGACCACCGTCTCGACCGCGGCCGCGTAGTCGGTGACGGGCGTGAACTCGACCTTCATGCCGGTCTTGTGTTCCAGATACTTCACCAGCGGCGCCGCCTTGCGCGCCAGTTCGGTGGGCGACTCGTCGGGAATCGCGGTGACACGCAGCACCGGCTGCGCGCGCACCGTCTGGCTGGCGCAGAGCGCGCTGAGAACAACGGCGGCGAACAAACCCTGGAGCGCGCGGGAGCGGAACATTGTCGGAGGCGGCGCAGGGCCGGTGGTGCACAAGCGCAGGACTCTACCCGCGTTGCGCAGACCGAGCACGTCAGCGCGAGCAGGTGCGGAAACCCGCCGCCACGTCGTTGCGGTGGGGCGCGAAAAAATTGCGATAGCGCGGGTGCCGCAAACGCGGCTGCGTCATCTGCGACGCGCCGCGCAGCACCGGGCGGCCGTCGAACCACGGCGCCGAATACTCGCGGTACGGGTGGGCCGCGAAACCGGGATACGGCGCAAAAACGCTCGCCGTCCATTCCCAGACATCACCCCAGCGGAAGGCGTCGGGCTGTTCCAGCGCCGCACGCTCCCATTCGGCTTCGCTGGGCAGGCGCCGTCCGGCCCAGCGACACCACGCCGCGGCTTCGTGCCACGTCAGGTGCGTCGCCGCTGCGGTCGGATCCAGTCGCTGCCAGCGGCCATGGCGCCACTGCTGCCACTGCCGCCCCAACGCGCCGCTGCGGCGCAGGTAGCGCGGTGCAACGGCGCTGCTTTGTAGGCGCCATGCGCGGCCGGCATCGTGCCACCAGCGGTCGTCGGCGTAGGCGCCCGATTCGACGAAGGGCAGGAACTCGACCCAGCGCAGCACCTGGGCGTCGATCGTCGTCGGTCCCGTCGTCACCGCATGGGCGCGCAATTCGTTGTCGAACGCAAAGCCTGTGCCCGCTGCACTGCCGAGCGCGCAGACGCTGCGGTCAAACGTCAATGGTGCGGGCGGCTGCGGCAACGGCAGCGCCTGCCAGCGTGTGTCGGCAATCGCGATGCCCAGCGCCTGCGCCATGTACAGCGCGGCCTCGTGGTGCATGTCCTCGTGCAGCAGCGCGAGGCGGAAGAAGTACAGCGCATCGTCGCCTGCATGTTCGACATCACGCAACAGCGCCAGCGTGGTGGCCAGTTGCGCGGCCAGATCGGCGCGCGTGGCGTCGGCGTCGGGCAGCGGCAGCGTCCAGCGTGAATCGTGCGGCACCCGGCTTGAGTCATACAGCGCATCGGCGCCGGCGCGCAGCGGCGGCAGACGCGCCAGCGCAGGGTCGGCGGCGACGCCGCGGGCGCGCAACGGCTGGCGCGCGAGCCAGTATTCCTGGAACCAGCCGAGGTGGCCCAGTTCCCACAGCGGCGGATTCAGATCCGGCCGCACGGCCACCACCAGGCCCGGCAGCGCGCGCTCGACGGCGGCGAAGGTGGCCAGCGTATCGCGCCGGCTCGCCTGCAACGCTGCCGCGAGAAACTCGACACCCCCTTCGCGCGCCTGGCGGGCCGCGCGCGTTACGCTCGCATCGTGCATCGTGAATCCATCGTCATCGTGACGCCGGCGCTGGCGCCGAGCAACAACGGCAACTGGCAGACCGCACACCGGTGGGCCCGCATGCTGCAGTCGACGTATCGCGTCCGCCTGGCTGCGCAGTGGTCGGCAGGCGACGAAGCCTTGATGATCGCACTGCACGCGCGCCGCTCGGCGCCCGCGGTGGCGGCCTGGCGCGCCGCCCACTCGGCACGCCCGCTGCTGCTGGTGTTGACCGGCACCGATCTGTACCACGACATCGACGGCGATGGCGACGCGCAGCGTTCGCTGGCGTGGGCCGACGCGCTGGTGGTGTTGAACGAACTCGGCGCCCAGCACCTGCCCGCGGCGCTGCGCGCGCGCTGCCACGTGCTGTTGCAATCGTGCGCGGCGCGCCGCACGCTGCCGCGGACCGCGCGCCATCTGCGCGCCCTGATGGTCGGCCATCTGCGCGACGAGAAGGATCCGTGCTGCTACTTCCGCGCCGCGCAGCGCCTGGCCGGCCGCCGCGACATCCTGCTCGACCACGTGGGCGCCGCGCTCGATCCGGCGCTCGGCGCCGAGGCCCAGGCGCTGGCGGCGCTGCAGCCGCATTACCGCTGGCTCGGCGCGCTGCCGCATGCGGCCACGCGACGCCGCATTCAGGCCGCGCATGTACTGGTGCATGCCAGCCGCATCGAAGGCGGTGCGAACGTCATCAGCGAAGCGCTGCGCAGCGGCACGCCGGTGCTGGCGACACGCATCGCCGGCAACATCGGGCTGCTGGGCGCCGATGCGCAGGGCCTGTTCGACGTCGGCGACGACGCGGCCCTGGCCGCACTGCTGCTGCGCGCGCGTGACGATGCCGCTATGCTGCCCGCACTGCAGCGCCAGCAGGCGCAACGCGCTGCGCTCTTTGCGCCGCCTGCCGAGAGCGCCGCGCTGCACCGCGTGGTGGCCGATCTGCTGCGGCCACGCAGTCCTGCAACCACACCATCACGCACCCCGGAAGCCGCACGATGAACGCACCCGAACACCTGAATGAACCGCGCCTGACCTCGCTTTCGCACGGCGGCGGCTGCGGCTGCAAGATCGCGCCCGGCGTGCTGTCGGAGATCCTCAAGGGCACAGCGGCGATGCCGATCCCGAAGGAGTTGCTGGTCGGCATCGAGACCGCCGACGACGCCGCGGTCTACCAGCTCAACGACGAGCAGGCACTGATCGCCACCACCGACTTCTTCATGCCCATCGTCGACGACGCGTTCGACTTCGGCCGCATTGCCGCCACCAACGCCATCAGCGACGTCTATGCGATGGGCGGGCGCCCGATCCTGGCGCTGGCGCTGGTGGGCATGCCGATCAACGTGCTGTCGACACAGACCATAGGGCGCATCCTCGAGGGCGGCGCGTCGGTGTGCCGCGCCGCCGGCATCCCGATCGCCGGCGGCCACACCATCGATTCGGTGGAGGCCATCTACGGCCTCGTCGCGCTCGGCCTGGTGCACCCGAAACACGTCAGGCGCAACGCCGACGCACAGCCGGGCGATGCCGTCGTGCTCGGCAAAGCCCTCGGTGTGGGCGTGATGTCGGCGGCGCTGAAGAAGGGCGAGCTCGACGCCGCGGGTTATGCGCAGATGATCGAGACGACGACGCGCCTGAACACGCCGGGGCCGGAACTGGCGGCCCTGCCCGGGGTGCATGCGCTCACCGACGTCACCGGATTCGGCCTCGCCGGCCATACGCTGGAGATGGCGCGTGGCGCGCAGTGCGACGTGCAGCTCGACTGGCGCGCGGTGCCATTGCTCGGCGGCGTGCGCACGCTCGCAGGCCGCGGCTTCATCACCGGCGCGTCGGCCCGCAACTGGGCCGGCTACGGCCACGACGTGGCGCTGCCGCCAGGCTTCGGCGCCGAAGACCAGGCCCTGCTGAGCGACCCGCAGACCAGCGGCGGCCTGCTGGTGTCGTGCAGCCCCGACAGCGTGGCCGAGGTGGTGGCGGTCTTCGCTCGCCACGGCTTCGGGCAGGCGGCCGTGGTAGGCCGCGTGCACGAGCGCCAGGGCGCCAAGCCCATGTTGCGCGTGGCGTGACGGCGCGGGTGCGGGCCGCGCAGGCTTGGTGCCAGATTGAACGCCGCTACCGCGACAGCCGGTTGCGGCGCTTTTTTTTTGACATGCCCGCATTCGATCGTGCCGCATCAGGGTCGTCCCCAATCCGCTGCGCCGCTGTTCGCGTTCAAAGGACGCTAGACTTTGCAAACGATTAGAAAGCTGCGCGCCTCAAGCGCTCGGTCAGGGAAGACAAATGAATTTTCGTGTTTCACGCGCGCTCGGCGTACTCGCCGTCGCCTTCGTGGCGAGCTGCGCCACTGAAAGCTCGCGCACCGTCAATGTGGAGAAGGTCGAGGCTGCAGCGGGCCCCTACAGCGGCACGAAATTGCCAATCTCCGTCGGCAAATTCGACAACCGTTCCAGCTTCATGCGAGGCGTCTTCTCCGATGGCGTGGACCGGCTGGGAAGCCAGGCCAAGACAACCCTCGTCGCCCATCTTCAGCAATCACAGCGCTTTGCCGTGCTCGATCGGGACAACCTGACCGAGACCGGGCAAGAGGCAAAACTGCTTGGCGCGACTCAAACCCTGCGAGGCGCGTCATACGTTGTGACTGGAGACATTTCGGAGTTCGGGCGCAAGGACGTGGGTGACCACCAACTCTTCGGCTTGCTCGGTCGCGGCAAGACACAGGTCGCCTATGCGAAAGTCACGTTGAATGTGGTCAATTCACTGACATCCGAAGTTGTCTTCTCCGCACGCGGTGCCGGCGAATATCAATTGTCGAATCGCGAGATCCTCGGCTTTGGTGGCACCGCAGGTTATGACGCCACGCTCAACGGCAAGGTGCTTGATCTGGCCATGCGAGAGGCCGTGAACAACCTCGTTGCAGCCAAGGACGCTGGTCAATGGGGCCGCCAATGAGCGGACCGACCTTGCTCCGTATAGCTGCATCCGTGGCTGTTGTCGTGATCTTCGCAGGGTGTGCACATCGCGTTCCGCCAATGTACATGTGGGAATCGTTTCCCCGCCAACAATACGATTTTCTGGTGCGAGAAGGAGCCACTCCCGACGAGCAGATTCAAGCGCTGGAAGCCCATGTCGAGAACGCGCGGTCGGAGAATGCCGCACTGCCGCCCGGCTTGCGGGCTCATCTGGGAATGCTTTATCTGAATGCAGGAAATCCGGATCGCGCGCGTGCACTTTGGCAGGCGGAGGAAGCAGCGTTCCCCGAATCCGCTCCTTACATGGACAAGCTGATCGAACGCCTGAACTCGTCGACCAAGACAGCGAAGGCTGCGAGGCCGGCATGAGGTTTCACCGCATTTTTCTCGGCGCGTGTGTCTGTGCCACCGTGCTGCTCAGTGGATGCGCAACCAAGCCACCTCAATACGACTATTCGGCCTTCATTCAAGCCAAACCCGCCAGCTTGTTGGTGATGCCCCCGACCAATGACTCCCCCGATGTCAAGGCCAGTCCTGGCGTCTGGTCCAACGCAGTCAAGCCCCTGGCAGAGGCGGGCTACTACGTGCTGCCCGTGACTCTCGTCGACGAGACGTTCAAACAAAACGGCGTGAACACGCCCAATGAGGCCGAGAACATTCCGTTCCCGAAGCTCCACGATTACTTTGGAGCGGACGCTGCGGTCTATCTGAAAGTCAAGCGCTATGGCACCAGCTACCAAGTTGTTGCGAGCGATACCCGCGTTGAAGTCGAAGGGCGAATCATCGATCTGCGCACGGGCGCACTTCTCTGGCAAGGAACAGCCTCAGCGTCGTCGGCCGAACAGAGTCAGTCTGCACAAGGCGGTCTCATTGGCTTGTTGGTCACCGCCATCGTGAAGCAGATCGTTGGAACCGTTTCGGACGCTGCGTTCAACTACGCCGTGATCGCGGACCAACGCATGCTTGGTGCACCGCGGTACAACGGTGTCCTTCCGGGACCGCGTTCGCCGATACACGGTCAGATTCCGGCCGACCCGCCGCGATAATGGACCGAATCTCCCCACGCTACGTTGCGGTAAAGCTGACGAACTGCTTCGCAGCCACCGCAATTCATTTCGCTCGAGGTTAGTCATCGGCGCCCTGATCCAATGCCCGGCGCTCAGTCCGCCAGCCCGAAGCGCTGGCCGGTCGCCACCGCGCCGGGTGCGATCACCTCGACGCTGCATGAGGATGCGCTGCCGTCTCACTGCGCCAGCGCGAGCGGAATATGCACCGCCAGGTGGTCGATCAGCGCCCGCACCGAAGGCAGCATGCCACGCCGGCTGACGAAGACGAGGTAGATGTCCTGCTCGGGTGAGGCCCAGTCCCGGGCCACGCGCACCAGCTCGCCGCTGTGCAGGCCACGCCAGGCGATGCGCAGCGGCAGCAGCGCCACGCCCACACCGCCCACCGCCGCTTCGTATTGCACGGTGTAGTCCGAACACAGCAGGCGCGGCTTGTGCTGCAGCTCGGTGCTGCGGCCGTCGGTGGCCACCAGGCGCCAGACGTTTTCGCTGCCCGCGTGCAGCGCGCTGATGGTGTGCAGCGGTTCGATCTGCGCCGGCTCGTCGATGGCCGGCCGCCCTGCCAGATAGGCGGGGCTGGCCACCAGCACCATGCGCCCGCTGGCGATGCGCCGCGTCACCAGCCCGGGTTCTTCCAGGCGCACGTCGCGCACGCGCAGCGCAAGGTCGATGCGCTCTTCGATCAGGTTGACAACGCGGTCGGCGGACTCGATCTCGACGCGCACCCGCGGCTGCGCGCGCATAAAGTCGGCGACGATGCGCGCCAGGTAGAACTGCGCGAGCGTGGCGGGGCAGGCCATGCGCACGGTGCCGGCCGGCGCGGCCTGCAACTGCTCCACCGCAGTCTGCGCCGCCTGCGCCTCCACCAGCATCGCCGCACAGTGGGCGTGGAATGCGCGCCCCGCTTCGGTGAGCGACAGCCGGCGCGTCGTGCGATGGATCAGGCGCACGCCCAGGCGTTCTTCGAGCAGCGCGACACGCCGGCTGAGCTTGGACTTGGTGACCTGCGTGGCACGTTCGGCGGCGCTGAAACCGCCGTGTTCGACGATGAGGGCGAAGTAGCGCAAGTCGTTCAAGTCCATCTTCATTGTCCTGTCAGCGCAACGAACCGTATTGACTTTGCCTTCTTATCAATCATTGGAAGCAAATCTATCGTAGCTCCAGTGCCATCCCACCCGGCCTGCAGCCAGGCCACCGACTCAGGAGCTTCACGATGCAAACCCGCCTCGATTTCTACAAGACCGGCCCCGACGCGATGAAGGCGATGGGCGCGCTGGAAATGCGCATCGCGCGCTCGGGCCTCGAAAAGCCGCTCGTCGAACTGGTGCGGCTGCGCGCGTCGCAGATCAACGGCTGTGCTTTCTGCATCGACATGCACGGCAGCGACGCGCTCAAGGCGGGCGAGACGCCGCGCCGCCTGCTGGCGCTGAACGCGTGGCGCGAGACGCCGTTTTTCAGCGACCGCGAGCGTGCGGCGCTGGGCTGGGCCGAAGCCGTGACACGGCTCACCGAAGGTCACGTGCCCGACGCCGTGTGGGACGCGCTGCGCCCGCAGTTCACACCCGAGGAGATCGTCGACCTGACGCTGCTCGTCACCACCATCAACGCCTGGAACCGTTTTGCGATCGCATTCCGCAAGCAACCGGCCTGAACGCGCACGCCAACAGGAGAACTGCCGTGAACCCAGCGCCAGCGCCCGGGCGTGCGCTCCACGCCACCATCTTCACGCTCGCGCTGACCGACTTCCTGCAGGCCGGCATGACGGCCTTCGCCGCCGCGCCGCTGATGGGCGAACTGGGCATGGGCCCGGACCAGTTCAGCTTCGTCGCCGTGCTGTATGCCAGCGTGGCGATCGTTGCGATCTCGATGCACCGCTGGTGCGTCGAACGCCTGGGCGGGCGGCGCTACGTGCAGCTCTGCGCCGGCGCGCTGGTGGCCGGCGCCGTTGTCTGCGCGCTCGCTGACGGCTTCGATGGTTTTGTCATCGGCCGCACGCTGATGGCGCTGGGCGCCGGGCTGTTCACCTCCAGCCGCATGATCATCCACCACCGCCTTGCCGGGCCCGGCCGCTTCAAGGGCATCCGCAGCCTGGCCAGCGGGCTGGCCATCGGCATCGCCGCCGCGCCCTGGCTGGCGGCGCAGGCGGTGGCGCACGAGGCCTGGCGCGCGATCTACTGGACGCCGGCTGCGCTGGGCGTCGCCGTGCTGGCGCTGGCCGAGGCCGCGTTGCCCAGCGGGCCGCTGCACAGCGACACGCCGCCTTCGCGGGCCCGACCGTGGCCGCAGTTGCTGCTGCTGGCGGCAAGCTTCGCGCTGCTGTACGCATTGCAGCGCGCCAGCACCGACTTCTTCGACGAGCCGCTGCGGGTCGTGCTGGGCGCCTTCGCCGCACTGGTGGCGCTGGCCGCCTATCTGCACCATCAGCGCCAGCACGCGCAGCCGCTGTTGCGTGTGGCCGGCATGCTGCGACCGCGCTACCTGTTCGGCCTGGCAATGTTCTTCGTGGCCTACCTGATGCTGGGCGCCAACAACAGCGTGCTGCCGATGCTGCTGCAGCACACGCTGGGCTTCGCGTGGCAGACGGTGGGCGACGTCGAGGCGCTGGGCCTCGTGGTCGCGCTGCTGACGTGGCTGCTGATGTCGCGCCTGCTGCCGCGCCGTCCGTCACCGCGCAAGTACATGGTGGCGGGCTTTTTCTCGCTCGCCACGTTCGGCGCGCTGCTCGCACGCATCGACGGCGATGCCACGTTGTGGTGGCACGTCCTGCCGGCGCTGGCCTTCAACAGCATCTTCCTGCTCACCGTGCTGCCGGTGACCGCGATGCAGACCTTCCGCGAGATGGAGCTCGACGAGCGGCTGTTCTCGAACGCGCAGCAGTTGAAGAACATGATGGGCCAGGCCGGCATCGCCCTGGGCATCGCGCTGGCCACGCTGGGCCAGCAGTGGCGCACGGCGCTGCACTACACGACGCTCGCCGAGGCCATCAACCCCTTCAACCCGGTTTTCGCGGCGGCGCTGAACACCTTGCAGCACGCACTGGGCGCCGCCGCACCGGGGGCCGACGCGCACCAGATGGCGCTGGCGCGCGTGGCGCAGATGACGGCGCAGCAGGCGGCGCTGCTGGCCGGCATCGACCACTTCAGCGCCATTGCCGGGCTCGGCGTGCTGGGCGTCGCCATCACGCTCGGGCAGCGAATCTTCCGCTGAACGCAGCGCCGCCGCCGCGCGTGCGCCGGCGCTTCGGAGGCCTCACGCGGCATGTCGTCTTACGACATATCCGGCGGCTGCCCGACGCGGCCAAGGCACCTGCGTCCGCTATCGTGCTTCGGGGTGTTCGCGGTCCGAGCAGCGCCGCCGGCAGTTGCTGCGCGACACCCGAAACGCCGCAGGAGTGCCCCGCCATGAACGTTCGCCGCCGTCCCGATTTCTCAGGATTCGCCGGCGCCATGGCGGTGCTGCTGTTGTTGATGGCGCTGGCGCTGGCCATCGGCGGTATCTGGCTGCTGGTGCTGGGCGGCAGCGCCTACTACCTGGTGACGGCGCTGGTGCTGGGGGTGTGCGGACTGTTGCTCGCCCGGCGCAACGCCGGCGCGCTGTGGCTGTATGCCCTGTTGACGCTGGCGACCCTGTTTTGGGCGTTGTGGGAAGCCGGCCTCGACTGGTGGCCGCTGGCGGCGCGCATGGACGTGCTGTTCATCGTCGGCTGCCTGCTGCTGCTGCCGTGGCCGCGGCGCGCGCTGCTGGCCGACCGCCGCGCACGCGGCTTTGCGTCGGCGCGCACGGGCAGCGTCGCGGTGGCTGCGGTGCTCGCGTTGTTCGCCGTCGTCGCCGTCATCTCGTGGCTGCACGACCCGCACGACGTGCAGGGCGACCTGCCGCCGTCGCAGGGCGCGCTGGTCGCCGCCGGCGAACCGGTGGGCGGTGTGCCGGCGGGGGAATGGCATGCCTATGGCCGCACCGGGTTCGGTCAGCGCTTTTCACCGCTGACGCAATTCACGCCGAAGAACGTGGCCGAGCTGAAGATCGCGTGGCAGTTTCACAGCGGCGACCAGCGCGGTCGCCCGGGTGACCCGGAAGAAACCACTGACGAGGTGACGCCGCTGAAGATCGGCAACCGTCTGTTCCTGTGCACGCCGCACCAGTTCGTGTATGCGCTCGACGCAACCACCGGCGCGACGCTGTGGCGCTACGACCCGCAGCTCGAAAAGAACCTGGCGTTGCAGCACATGACTTGTCGCGGGCTGTCGTACCAGGCGCCTGTGGCGACCCCTGCGCGCGCAGTGGCGAGCGCCGATGGCGCGGGCGCGGCGGCACCGGCATCCGAAACTGCATCGGCCTCGGCATCCGCCTCGAGCCGCGGCGCGGCACCGGGCGCGGCCGCCAGCGCTGCCTGCAACGGCAAGCTGTTCCTGGCCACTGCGGACGGCCGGCTGATCGCGCTCGACCCCGAGCGCGGCACGCCCTGCACACGTTTCGGTGCCGGCAACGGGCAGATCGACCTCTGGGCGAACATGCCCAACCATCGGCCCGGCGCGTACTACTCCACATCGCCGGTGGTGGTGACGCAGCACCTCGTGATCGTCGGTGGCACGGTGCTGGACAACGCGTCGACGCACGAACAGTCGGGCGTCATCCGCGCATTCGACGTCGACACCGGTGCGCTGGTCTGGAACTGGGACTCTGGCAACCCGCAGGCCACCGCGCCGATCGCGCCCGACGCCCACTACACGGTGAACTCGCCGAACAGCTGGTCGATCGCTAGCGTCGACGAAACGCTGGGTCTGGTGTATGTGCCGATGGGCAACCAGCCGCCCGATCAGTGGGGCGGCAACCGCAGCCCGGCGGTGGAGCGCTATTCCTCGTCGGTGGTCGCGCTCGATCTGGCCAGCGGCAAGCCGCGCTGGGTGTTCCAGACCGTGCACCACGACCTCTGGGACTACGACGTGCCGTCGCAGCCGACGCTGGTGGACCTGAACATCGGCGGCGCCAGCGTGCCGGCCCTGGTGCAGCCCACGAAGCAGGGCGAAATCTTCGTGCTCGACCGGCGCACCGGCAAACCTCTGCTGCCGGTGACGGAGGTCGCCGCCCCGCAAGGCGCGGCCAACGGCGACCACAGCGCCGCCACGCAGCCGAAGTCGGCGCTGTCGTATGACCCGCCCAGGCTCGCCGGGCGTGACATGTGGGGGGCGACGATGTTCGACCAGCTCGCCTGCCGCATCGCCTTCCACCGCCTGCGCTACAACGGCCGCTTCACGCCGCCGTCGACCGAAGGCTCGCTGATCTACCCGGGCAACTTCGGTGTCTTCAACTGGGGCGGGGTCGCGGTCGACCCGCGGCGCCAGGTCGCGTTCACGACGCCAGCCTATCTGGCCTTCGTCTCGCGCCTGGTGCCGCGTGCCGACGACACGACGCTGCTGGTGCAGGCCCACGGCAAGCCCAAGGGCGCGCTGCCGGCGTTGAACGAAAACCTGGGCGCCCCGTTCGCCGTTGAACTGGCCCCCTTCCTGTCGCCGCTGGGCATTCCGTGCCAGGCACCACCCTGGGGTTATGTCGCCGGCGCCGACCTGCGCACTGGCAAGATCGTCTGGAAACACCGCAACGGCACCGTGCGCGACGAAGCGCCGCTGCCGCTGCCTTTCAAGATGGGCGTGCCCAGCCTGGGTGGCCCGTTGCTCACCGCCGGCGGTGTGGCCTTCCTGTCCGGCAGCATGGACGACTACGTGCGCGCCTACGACGTGACCAGCGGGCGCCAGCTCTGGCAAAGCCGGCTGCCCGCCGGCGGCCAGGCCACACCGATGACGTACACCGGCGCCGACGGCCGGCAATATCTGCTCGTCGTCGCCGGCGGCCACGGCTCCACGCACACGAAGGCGGGTGACGCGGTGATCGCCTATGCACTGCCCGCGCAGTGAAGGCCGCACGGCGAGAGAACTTGCCAGCCGGCGCGTCAATTCGCGGTGCGGCCGCCGGTGCTGGCGAACACGTTGCCGCTGGTGAAGCTCGCCTGCGGCCCTGCCAGCAGCACATACAGCGGCGCGATCTCGGCCGGTTGCCCGGGCCGCCCGAGCGGCGTGTTGGCACCGAAGGTCGGCAGCTTTTCGGGATCCTGCCCGCCGCTGGGTTGCAGCGGCGTCCAGTACGGCCCCGGCGCGACGGCGTTGACGCGGATGCCCTTGTCCGCCAGCTCCTTCGCCAGGCTCTTGGTGAACGAACCGATGGCGGCTTTGGTGGCCGCGTAGTCGAACAGGTTCTCCGACGGATCGTAGGTGTTGATCGACGCGCTGTTGACGATCGTGGCGCCGGGCTTGAGATGCGGCAAGGCCTCTTTCGAGATCCAGAACAGCGCGTAGACGTTGACCTTGAAGGTGGCGTCGAACGACTCGCTGGAGATGTCGGCGAAGCTGGCGTGCACCTGTTGATAGCCGGCGTTGTTGACGAGGATGTCGAGCCCGCCGAGGCCGCGCACCGCGTCCTGCACGAGCTTGCGGCAGGCCGGCTCGGTGCTGATGTCGGCCGGCAGCGGCACCGCGACGCGACCGGCAGCGCGCACCAGTTGCACCACTTCCGCCGCGTCCGACTCTTCTTCGGGCAGGTAGCCGAACGCGACGTCCGCACCTTCGCGTGCGAAGGCGATCACCACGGCACGGCCGATGCCGGAATCGCCGCCGGTGACGAGCGCCTTGCGGCCGCGCAGCCTGCCCGAGCCGACATACGAGTTCTCACCGTGATCGGGCGGCGGCACCATCTTCGATGCCAGCCCCGGACGCGGCTGCTGCTGCTTCGCAAACGGTGGCCGCGGGTACGCCGTGCGCGGATCGGTGGCGTCAGAGGCGCTGGCGTCGCTGCGGGAAGCGTGGTGGGATGCGGACATGGTCGGGCTCTCCGGGCGCTGGGGCCGAACCGGATCGGCAAACACCGTTCCCGCAGCGGCCGCGTGACGCGTCGCGCCACGGCCCGTGTTCGAGGCGAGCGGTTGTTGCTGGCTCTGCGGTGGTGCGCTCGGAGCGCGCCCGCCGTTGCGCTGCACGGTCTGCACGTTGCGTCGGCGGCGGAAAAGTTTGCTGCAATCGCGCTTCCGTGCGACGCGGCGCCGGCCCCTGCATTCGTGTTGCGGGCGGCACCCTGCGCCACCCTTTTGCACCGCGCCGGGAACGTGTTTTGCCACCCACCGGCCACCCCGACTTTGCGAGAGTCGTCGATGAAAACACGCTGTCGGCACGGCAGGAACGGTGCAGCCGTCGATGCAGCCTTCGCGCCCGCGCCATGACGAAGCCCGGTGTTGCGCGCGGCGGCGGGCATGCGCGTGTGCCGGCATCGTTGATCGAAGAATCGATCACCTTGCTGCGCCTGCTGCTGCGCGTGTTCGTCGACCGCCTGCGCTTGCTTCGGCTGGAACTGCGCCGCGCGGCGCGCGACCTCGTCGGCGCCGCGGTGCTGATCGTCGTCGCGCTGATGCTCGCCGCCACGGCGTGGGCGGGCTTGTGGGTCGGCATCGTGATGACGCTGCGCAGTCTTGAACTCGGCTGGACCAGCGTCATCGCACTGACGGTGCTGATCAACCTCATCGGCGCCTTCGCCGCGCTCCTGGGCGCGCTGGCACTGTCGCGGCGCCCGATGCTGGCGGCCACGTTGCGCCACCTGCACGTCGCCGACGAAGCCGATGCGCAGCCCGTCGCTGGCGAATCGACGCCTGCGGAGAACGAGGAGAACGAGCGATGAACACGAGCTCATCAGGCCATGCCGCGGCCGATGCAGATGTCGGCAGCGACGAACTTCTGCGTCGGCTGGAAGCGCGTGTGTCCGCGGGCGACCAGGCGCTGCAGCAGCAGGTCCAGACGCTGCTGGCTGCCGCCGGACAGCGCGCCGAACAGGCCACGCTGTGGGGAGCTGCTGCGGCCCTTGCCGCCGCGGGCCTGTTCGCGCTCGGCCTGTGGAACGCGCGGCGCGGCGCTTCGCGGCATTGACAGCGTGCGGGCGCCGCATATGGAAAACCTCGCGCTCACGGCGCCTCTGGGGAGTCCGGTGTGAACCTGGCCGATCTGTTCGTATTCCATGTCTCGCCGCTGGAACTGGTGACGCGCGGCACCTTGATCTACTGGTTCCTGTTCCTGCTGTTCCGTTTCCTGCTGCGGCGCGATGCGGGCGGCGTCGGCATTGCCGACATCCTCCTGGTGGTGCTGGTGGCCGACGCCTCGCAGAACGCGATGGCCGGCAGCTACGACACGGTGTCCGAAGGCGCGGTGCTGGTGTCGACCCTGATCGCCTGGAACTATCTGCTCGACTGGGCGAGCTTTCGCTTTCCATGGGTGGCCAAGCTGGTGCAGCCACCGCCGCTGCTGCTGATCGACCGCGGTCGCATCCTCAGCCGCAATCTGCGCCAGGAATTTCTGACGCGCGAGGACCTGGACGCGCAGTTGCGGCTCAACGGCATCACGTCGCCCGCCGAAGTCAAAAGCGCCTACATGGAAAGCGATGGCAAGTTTTCGGTGATCCGCTTCGGCGGCCAGGCGCAGCGGCCGCCACCCGACCGCGAGCGCACACCGGGGGCCTGAATCGCGCGCTCGGATCAGCCCGCCGGCAGGCCCAGTTCGCGCGCGAGCTGTTCGGCTTCGCTGCACCCCGACGTGGGTTGGCAGCACCGGCATCGCGTGCGCCAGCAGTCGGCGCGCCCCGGCGCTGTCGCCGCGCTTGAAGCGGATGCGCGCCAGCATGGCCTGCGCGCTGGTCAGATCAGGGGCCCGGCGGCCAGCTCGAAGCGCGTCGCGGCCTCGTCAAGTTCGCGCTCGGCCGCCGCCATGTCGCCGCGCACCTCGGCGAACACGGCGTCGGCCATCAGCACATGGGCGAAGATACTGCGCCACTGGTAGCTCAGCGGCGCGGTGCCGCTGGCCGTCACCGAAAAGGTGGCCACGCCGGGCGCGGTGACGGTCTGAGCGGTGGGCTGGAGGGTGATCGTGGCGGCGCTCACCGCGGGTGTGCCGCCGTCCGGTGCAGTGCCGCCGCTGCCGGGTCCGCTGTCGTCGGCACCGCCGCCGCAGGCTCCCAGGGCCAGCAGCATCGCCAGAACGGTCAGGCAAGTGGTCACGGCTTTCATCGCACAGTCTCTCCAAGGTTTCGGACAGCCGGCGGAATGCCGACCCCTCAGCCACTGATGCGCAATTGCCGGAGATTTCGGACACAGCCGATGGGAAATTATTCCTGGCTGACTCTTCTTGCCACCTTTCTTGCGATGGCCCTTTGACGCGCCGCTCAGGGAACCCAAGCCCTTTTTCCGAAACGCAGCGAGTCGCAGCTTGGCGCCGGCGGGCTCATGCCCGCGCCTGCCACTCCGGCATCACGCGCGAGCAGCGCGAAGCATCCGGTGGCGCGCGAGGATGCCCCTGTGGAATTGCTCGGTCACAGGGGCTTCGCCAATCGCACAAGGCAAGAAGGCAAAGAAAAACGGGCTACGCCCTTGGACGTAACCCGTTGATCAATTTCTTGCTTTTCTGGTGCGGCTGGCAGGAATCGAACCCACGACCCCTTGGTTCGTAGCCAAGTACTCTATCCAGCTGAGCTACAGCCGCCAAGCCGCGCAGTATAGCGTACTTCGGTGGCGCGGCCGGCGCCGCGCGGCGGCATTCAGTCGAGCGCCGCGGCCGCGCGCTCGCAGGCCTGGGCGCGTGTTTCGTCGTTCTCCTCGCGCGCCAGCCGCGCCAGCAGACGCCAGGCGTGGCGGCGCGCGCGCGTGCTCAGCGCTGGCGCCGCCGCGGCCTGTTCAAGCAGGCGGCGTGCCTTGCCCCAGAGCTGGCGCTCGGCGTAGGCGGTGCCCACGGCGGCGAGCACCGCGGGTTCGTGGCCGAACGCGACGACCGCGCTTTCCAGCCGCGGCAGCCATTCGGCCGGCAGGCCTGCGGGCGCTTCCATCAGCGCCAGCGCCACCTGTTGGCGTTCGTCGCGCGAGAGTTCGCCCAGCCGGTCCCACAACGGGCGCAGCCACTGGCGCGCGTCGGCCACCGCGTCCAGCGCCACCGCGCGCAGCGCCAGACGCGCGATGACATACGGGTCGCGCCGGTCGGCGTTGTCGAACTGCTCCCACAGGCGGCGCAGTTGCTGCACATCGTGGGCGCCGTCCAGCGTCTCCAGCGCCAGCGAGCGCAGCAGGCCTTGCGCGGCCACCGGCGTGAACGCCTGGTGGTTGGCCAGCAGCCGCGCGGTGTGCAGCGCGTCCAGCGGCTGGCGCGCCATGCGGCTGGCCTGCAGCTTCAGGCGCAACGCCTGCGTGCGGCGCGCCACGCCGGGCGGCAGTTCGGCCAGCAGTTCGAGCGCGCGCGGCGCGTCGCGGTCTTCCACCGCCCATTCGGCGGCGAGCAGTCGCGCGCCGTCGTCGGCACTGCGTGCAGCGCCGCCCTTGCGCAGCAGTTTCATCAGCCGCGCCATCAACTCGTCGCGCCGCGCGCGGTCCTGCAGGCGGTGCAGGCTGGCCGCGGCCAGCAGATGGCCGAGCACGGTGAATTCGATGTCGGCGTGCAGCTCCGGCGCGTCGGCCTGGATCGCCAGCGCCTTGCTGGCCGCCTTGTGGGCGCGGCTGTAGCGGGCGCTGAAGTATTCGGCCTGGGCGTCGCGCAGTGCCGCCTGCGCACCGCGTTCACGCCGCAGCGCGCGCCACTCGCCGGCGCGGCGCGGCAGGTTGACAAGGGCGTTCAGCGCCTGCGCCGCCGACGTCAACAAGAAACACGAGACGACGACGATGATGACGAACAGGTTCAGCGACAGATCGGTGCGCCAGCTACCCCAGTAGATGGTGACCAGGCCATCGTTGCTGCCCAGCGTGGTGGCCGCGACGACCGCCACCACGAACAGCAACACGAGCCAGATGACGCCGCGCATCGTCTGCAGCCCTCGCGTCGGTGTCAGCGCCCGGCCGACGCGGTGGCGATGGCCGCCAGCGTGGCGTCGGGCCGCGGCACGCTGACCAGCCGTGCCTGCGTGGCCACCTGGTGCACAAGCGTGATCGTCGAGGTCACGCGGCGCGAGCTGCGGTCGAAGTAGCGGTTCAGCGCCGCCAGTGCGTCACGCAGATCGCCCTGCGTGGCGTCGAACTGGCGCGACAGCAGCGCCAGGCGCGCGTTGAGCAGGCGCAGCTTGAGGTTCTCGCGCAGGAACCACGCCTGATCGGGCGCCACCAGCATCGCCTCGGGTTCGTCGATGCGCGTGACGCGAATCAGCGAACGCACCTGCTGCCACAGGTATTCGCCGACATGGCGCCACTGTTCCAGCCACGGATGCGCTGCAGCGCCTGCCACAGGCGGCGCCGGCGTGCCCGGCCGCGCCGGCGTCGGCGGCGCCGACGGGTGGCGCTCGGCGGCCGACAGCAGCGGCAGTTCGTCGACGGCACGAATGGCTTCGTCGAGGCGGATCGTGAGCACCGCGATGTCGGTGCCGCCGGCGGCCTTCGTGCGTTCCAGGTCCTTGGCGACGGCGTGGCGCACACGTTCGAGCCGCGGCTGGTTGTAGCGCGCCAGACGTTCGTCGGCCTGCTTGAGCGTCAGCACCAGCGGCTCGGCGCTGCCGGTGATGGCGCTTTGCTGCATGGCGACGCGGATCGCGGTCTCGACATCGGCGAGCACGTTTTCGTCGCGCGAACGCGCCATCGACTGGATCAGGTCCTCGAGCTGGCCGCGCTGCATCGTCGTCTCGGCCACGCGCGCTTCGAGCAGTGCCATCTTCGCGGCCGTCTCGCGCGCCGACGCCTGCGCCTCGCGCGCCGCCATGCGCGCTTCGCTGGCCTGGCCGCCGGACTCGGTCTGGCGCTTCACGAGCTCGGACTCCAGCGTCTTCACACGCTGCTCGGTGTTCCAGCTCAACACCAGCGCACCCGCCGTCAACGCGGCCAGCACGACGGCGCCCAGCACCAGCCAGCCGCTCGACGCGGACGTCGGCGCCGGCGCGGCGGCGGCAGGGGTGTGCGATGTCTCGGTCACGGGGGCGCCGATTGTATCGACGGCGGTCTGGCCGACGGTCGGTGCGGTGTTGCCGTGCACCAGCGCCGTCACCGCGTCGAGCGTCGGCGCGACGAGGTCGACGCGGCCGAAACCGGCATCGCGCGCGGCCTGCACGATGCGCTCATGCGATGCGGCGGCGCGGCTCGCGGCGGCCGGTTGCACACCGGCGGCGGCCATGCACGCCTGCAGATGGCGCACGGCCTGGCTGCTGCTGAACAGCCACAGATGCTCGGCCGGCGCCGCCAGCGCGGCGACCAGGCGTCCGCGCGCGGCAGCGTCGAAAGTCGGCGCCAGGCGGCGGTAGGCGGTGACGAAGTCGACCTGCGCGCCGTGCTCGCGCAGTGTGCGTGCCAGCCAGTCGCGCCCGCCGTCGCCACGCACCACCAGCACACGCTGGCCGCGCCATTCGCGCGCCGCGAGCAGCGCCCAGAGCGCTTCGGAATCGAAGCTCGCGGCGTCCGCCGGCGGCGCCACGCACAGCGGCGCCGGCACACCGGCGCCCAGCAACGCTGCCGCCGTGCCGGGGCCGGTGGCGCCGGCCAGCGTCTGCGGCGGCCAGGGACACCCGGGCGGGCGCTCGGCAAAGAAGTGCTGCACCGCGTTGACGCTGACGAACATCACCAGCGCGCGCGTCGCCAGATCGGCCCACGCGGCCTGCAGCGCTGCGGCATCGTCGGGCGGGGCGACGTCGATGAGCGGCAGCGCCTCGGCCGCGATACCGCGCTCGTGCAGGCTGGCCACCCAGGCAGCGGCCTGTGCCGGCGGCCGCGTGACGATGACGCGCATCGTGCGCGCTCAGCCCGGCAGGTAGCTGCCGGCGCCGGCGGCGCGCAGCTGCGCGGCCGCGCGCTCGCCCAGCGCGCGCGCCGCGAACTCGTCCGCCGGTGCACCGCTGACCTGCGTGCGCAGCAGCGGCCGCCGCAGCTCGACGCTGTCGCCCAGCGCGGCGTGCAGATGCAGTTCGGCGCCGTGCCAGACGGCAAACGCGGCCAGCGGCATGCTGCAGCTTCCGCCGAGCGCGCGCGCCACCGCACGCTCGGCGTGCGCGGCCAGGAAGGTGGGCGCGTGGATGAGCTGCGCCAGCAGCGTGCGCAGTTCGTGCGCGTCGGCGCGCACCTCGATGCCCAGCGCGCCCTGGCCGGCCGCCGGGATCATCTGCGCGCTGTCGAAGACGCTGCGCATGCGCGAGGCCAGCCCGAGCCGCTTGAGCCCCGCGGCGGCGAGCACGATGGCGTCGAAGCCGCCGTCGTCGAGCTTGCGCAGCCGCGTGTCCAGGTTGCCGCGCAGCGGCTCGATCACCAGGTCCGGGCGTCGCGCCAGCAACTGCACGACGCGGCGCAGGCTGGAGGTGCCGACCACCGCCCCCTGCGGCAGCGCGTCGACGTCGGCGTAGCGCTTGGAGACGAAGGCATCGCGCGCGTCCTCGCGCTCCAGCACCGCCGCCAGCACGAAGCCCGGCGGCAGGTCCATCGGCACGTCCTTGAGCGAATGCACGGCAATGTGCGCGTGCCCCTGCTCGAGCGCGTTCTCCAGTTCCTTGACGAACAGGCCCTTGCCGCCGACCTTGGACAGCGCGCGGTCCAGGATCTGGTCGCCGCGCGTCGTCATGCCCAGCAGCTCGGCGTTCAAGCCGAAGCGTGCGTGCAGCAGCGCGCGCACGTGCTCGGCCTGCCACAGGGCCAGGCGGCTCTCGCGGGTGGCGATGATGGGGTTCGGTGGCATGGTGCGCATTATCGGCACCCTACTGCCCCTGCTGGCGGCACGCCGGGCGCGTGCACAATGGGTAATCGGGTTACGCCCGCTGGAGTTCGCCATGCCACGAGCCGCCGCTGCCGACCGCACCACGACGCACGCCAAGCGCACGAAGGAAATTGCGGACGCGGCAGCGAAGACGCGGCCATTGGTCGAAGATATCCGGTTACTCGGCCGTGTGCTGGGTGATGTGATTCGCGAGCAGGAAGGCAAGGAGGCCTTCGAGCTCATCGAGCGCGTGCGCCAGCTTTCGGTGGCATACCGCCTGAAGGCCGACGCCTCCGCCGGCCGCGTGCTCGACCGGCTGCTGAAGAACCTCTCGGGCAACCGGACGGTGAGCGTGATCCGCGCCTTCAGCTACTTCTCGCATCTGGCCAACATCGCAGAGGACCGCCACCACGTGCGCCGGCGTGCACTGCACGAGCTGGAAGGCCACCAGCAGGAAGGCTCGCTCGCGGTGGCCTTCGAACGCCTGCACCGCGCAGGCCACCACGCGGCCGACATCGCGCAGATGCTGCAGCAGGCCTACATCTCGCCGGTGCTCACGGCCCACCCCACCGAGGTGCAGCGCAAGAGCATCCTCGACGCCGAACGCGCGATCGCCGAACTCATAGGCCAGCGCGACGAACTGCGCAGCGACGAGCGGCGGCGCGACAACGAAGAGCTGATCCGCGCCCGCGTCACCCAGCTCTGGCAGACGCGCATGCTGCGCACCTCGAGCCTGACCGTCGGCGACGAGATCGAGAACGCGCTCAGCTACTACCAGAGCACCTTTCTGCGCGAGATTCCGCGCCTGTATCGCGACGTCGAGAAAGCGCTGCACGGCCACGCGGTGGCGCCCTTCCTGCGCATGGGGCAATGGATAGGCGGCGACCGCGACGGCAACCCGAATGTCGGCGCGGCGACGCTGCGCCTGGCGCTGTCGCGTCAGGCCGAGGTGGCGCTGCGCTTTTATCTGACCGAAGTGCACGAGCTCGGCGCCGAGCTGTCGATGAGCGGCATGCTGGCGCCGGTGACGCCAGAGATGCAGGCGCTGGCCGCGCAGTCGCCCGACACCAGCACACACCGCCAGGACGAGCCTTACCGGCGCGCGCTGATCGGCGTCTACGCCCGCCTGGCGGCGACGCTGCAGCTGCTGACCGGCACCGAGGCGCTGCGCCACGCGGTGGCGCCGCAGCGACCTTACGACGAGCCGGCGCAGTTGCTGGCCGAGTTGCAGGTCATCGAGGCGTCGCTGCGCCACCAGCACGCGCAGGCGCTGATCGCGCCGCGCCTGGCGCCGCTGCAGCGTGCGGTGCAGGTGTTCGGCTTTCACCTCGCCACGCTCGACCTGCGCCAGAGCAGCGACCAGCACGAAGCGGTGCTGGCCGAACTGCTGCGCAGCGCGCGCATCGAGGCCGACTATGCGGCGCTGAGCGAAGACGCACGCTGCACGCTGCTGCTGCAACTGCTGGACGACGCCCGCCCGCTGCGCGTGCGCGGTGCCGACTATTCGCCGCTGGTGCGCAGCGAGCTCGAGATCTTCGAGACCGCGCGCGAATCGCTCGCGCGCTACGGCCGCCAGGCGCTGCGCCACTACATCATCAGCCACACCGAAGCGGTGAGCGACCTGCTGGAGGTGCTGCTGCTGCAGAAGGAGTGCGGGCTGCTGCAGGGCACGCTGGACGACGGCGCGCGCAACCAGCTCATCGTCGTGCCGTTGTTCGAGACCATCGCCGACCTGCGTCAGGCCGAGCCCATCATGCGCGCCTACTACGCGCTGCCGGGCATTGCGGCGCTGGTGCAGCGCAGCGGCGCCGAGCAGGACATCATGCTCGGCTACAGCGACAGCAACAAGGACGGCGGCGTCTTCACCAGCAACTGGGAGCTCTACCGCAGCGAGGTCGCGCTGGTCGATCTGTTCGACGCGCTGGGCCAGGCGCACGGCATCACGCTGCGTCTGTTCCACGGCCGCGGCGGCACCGTCGGCCGCGGCGGCGGCCCCAGCTACCAGGCCATCCTGGCGCAGCCGCCGGGCACCGTGAACGGCCAGATCCGCCTCACCGAACAAGGCGAGGTGATCGCCTCGAAATATGCCAACCCCGAGATCGGCCGCCGCAACCTCGAGACGCTGGTCGCGGCCACACTCGAAGCCACGCTGCTGACGCCGACGAAGAGCGCGCCGCGCGCGTTTCTGGACGCCGCGGCGCAGATCAGCGACGCCAGCTTTGCCGCCTATCGCAAGCTGGTCTACGAGACGCCCGGCTTCACCGACTACTTCTTCGCGACGACGCCGATCCGCGAGATCGCCGAACTCAACATCGGCTCGCGCCCGGCGTCGCGCAAGGCCACGCGCGCGATCGAGGATCTGCGCGCCATTCCCTGGGGGTTTTCATGGGGCCAGTGCCGCATGACGCTGCCCGGCTGGTGCGGTTTCGGCTCGGCGATCAGCACGTTCCTGGGCAGCGGCGCGCAGCGCACGGCGCGCCTCGAACTGCTTCAGCGCATGCACCGCCAGTGGCCGTTTTTCCGCACCCTGCTGTCCAACCTGGACATGGTGCTGGCGAAGAGCGATTTGCGCATCGCCGCGCGTTATGTCGAACTCGGCGAGGACAGGCGGGCGGCGAAACGCATCTTCGCGGCGCTGAAAGCCGAATGGGAACGCGTGGACGAAGCGCTGACGCTGATCACCGGCGAGAGCCGGCGCTTGCAGTCGAACCCGGCGCTGGCGCGCTCGATCGCCCACCGTTTCCCCTACCTCGACCCGCTGAACCACCTGCAGGTGGAACTGCTGCGCCGCTACCGCGCGCGGCGCGACGGCGACCCGGCCATCGAGCGCGTGCAGCGCGGCATCCAGCTCTCGATCAACGGCATCGCGGCCGGGCTGCGCAACACCGGCTGACGACGCTTTACGGCCTGATGTAGGCCCAGCCCGCGTACTGCTTCTTCATCAGCTCGACGACGCCGGCCGGCACGTAGCCGATGTTCGGCAGCATGTCGTCGTAGGTGAGCTTCTGGCCGTGCATCGTGTTCTCGCAGGCCACCACCTTGGCCCCGCTCTTGAGCGTGGCCGCGATGCGCGGCGCCAGCGTCGACTCGCGCTTGAGCATCGCGATGCCGGGGCCGTAGGCGACGATCTCGATCTCGACCTTGTCTTCACCCAGATCCTGCACCACGTTGCGCGCGTTGTTCAGCGTCAGGTTCCATTTCGCGGGGTCGGCGTCGCTGACCTGGAACACGACCTTCATCTTGCCGTCGGACTGCGCCCGTGCGACCGGGGCGCTGGCCGCCAGCGCCGCGGCCACCAGGGCCGCACTGCCGAGTGCGCGTCGGCGCGACGATGTATCCATGAGGGGCTCCGTGCGAGGGCTGGGGGAAGCGCACTGTACTGCGCACCGGCTCAGCCGGGCGGCGCACCGGACAAGGCCTCACGCACCGCCGCCAGCTGGCGGCGCGAGACCGCCAGCCACTCGTCGGACGGCGCCACGCGCACCGCCCAGGCGTCGTCGCCGCGTGTGTCTTCACGCCGCTCCAGCGCCCGCACCGCATGCGTGGCGACGAGTGCGTTGCGGTGCACGCGGATGAAGCCGTCGCCGAGCCGCGCCTCCAGTTCGGCCAGGGTGTCGTCGAGCACGTAGCTGTGACCGGCGGTGCGCAGCGTCACGTACTTCAGTTCGGCCTTCAGGTACAGCACCTCGGCAATCGGCAGCCGCAGCACACGGCCGCGGTCGTGCACCACGAGCAGCGGCGTCGCAGCCAGCGGCGCATCGGGCGGCGCCAGGCGCTGCTGCACACGCTGCAGCGCGGCGCGCAGGCGTTCGCGGCGCACCGGCTTCGTCAGGTAGTCCAGCGCTTCCAGGTCAAACGCCGCCAGCGCGTGTTCGGCGTGCGCGCTGACGAACACCACCGCCGGCGGCACCGCCATCGCCTTCAGCGCCGCGGCAAGCTGCAGGCCGCCGCGGCCCGGCATGCGGATGTCGAGCAGCAGCGCGTCGGCCGTGTGGGCGCGCAGCCAGGTGAGCGCGCTCTCGGCGTCGGCCGCTTCGCCCGCCACCTCGGCGGCCGGTGTGTCCAGGCTCTCGACGAGCGCGCGCAGGCGCAACCGGGCCAGCGCTTCGTCGTCGACGATCAACAGCCTGAGCGACATCACGGCGCTACAGAGGCAGCACGATGCGGGCGTGGAAGACATCGGCCTCGCGCCAGACATCGCACTGCGCGGCCACATCGTGCAGCAGGCGCAGCCGCTCGCGCACGTTGTGCAGCGCCATGCCGTGGCCGGGCGCACCCGGCTCGTCGCCGACGGTGTTGCTCACCGTCACCACCGCCTGGCCGCGTCTGGCGCTGGCGCGCACCCAGACGCGGCCGCCGGCGACCGCGGGCTCCACACCGTGACGCACGGCGTTTTCCACCAGCGGCTGCAGCACCAGCGGCGGCACGCGGGCGGCCATCGCGGCCGGGGCGATATGCCATTCAACCGCGAGCCGCGCACCGAAACGCACCTGCTCTATCGCCAGGTAGGCCTTGGCGAGCGTGATCTCCTCTTCCAGCGTCACCGAGCTGCCGGCATCGGCCAGCGCAACGCGGAACAGTTCGGCCAGATCCTCCAGCACGCCTTCGGCGCGCGCCGGGTCCACGCGCACCAGCGCGATGGCGGTGTTCAGCGCGTTGAAGAGGAAGTGCGGACGGATGCGCGACTGCAACTCGGCCAGGCGCGCACTCGCGTTGGCCGGATGCCAGATGCGCGCGCGCAGTTCGAGCCAGGCCCACAGCAGCGCCGCGAGCAGCGCGCCGCTGCACGCCGCACCGGCCACACGCAGGCCACCGGCAGCGCCGGCCACCCCCACGGCCCACAGCGGCCACCAGCCGAGCAGCGCGGCCACAGCGCCCAGCAGCAGCACCAGAGCGCCGCGCGGCGTCGCGCTCAACTGGCGCAACGGGCGCCGCAGCGCGCACAGGCCCACCAGCCACAGCAGCGAGGCGGCGACACCCGCGAAGGTGTACGCGGCCTGGCGCTGCAGCCAGTCGGCCGCCGTGCTGGCGGTGGCCATCGCGGCCACTGCCAGCACCACCTGCACCAGCAGCACGGCGCGCAACGCCAGCGCCGGATGGCAGACGTCGAAAGCCGCCGCCGACAAGGTTTCGCTGCGCGCACGCTCTTCGGCGATGGGGTCGAAGCGCGTGTTCGCGAAGCTGGTGCTGCGTCCGGCGCGCGTGCTGTCGGGCCAGAGGCTGGCAGCACGCGCTTCGGTGTCTGGAAACTCGGGCTCTGACATGACGGCCGGATAATACGGACTCCATCCGAAGCGCCGAAGGCATGTCCAGCAACCCGTTAGAGAACAAGTCCCAGGCCTGGTCGGCGCTATTCAGCGAGCCGATGAGCGAACTGGTGCAGCGCTACACATCGAGCGTCGGCTTCGACCACCGGCTCTGGCGTGCCGACATCGCCGGCAGCCTGGCACATGCCGAGATGCTGGCCGCGCAGCAGATCATCGGCGCGCAGGATCTGGCCGACATCCGGCGCGGGCTGGCGCAGATCAGCGACGACATCGAAGGCGGCCGCTTCGCGTGGAAGCTCGAGCTCGAGGACGTGCACCTGAACATCGAGGCGCGCCTGACGCAACTCGTCGGCGATGCCGGCAAACGCCTGCACACCGGACGCAGCCGCAACGACCAGGTTGCCACCGATGTGCGCGTATGGCTGCGCGACGAGATCGATGCGCTGCAGCCGCTGCTGCGCGCGATGCAGCAGGCGCTGGTCGAACTGGCGGCGCGCCACGCCGACACCGTGATGCCCGGCTTCACCCACATGCAGGTGGCGCAGCCGGTGAGCTTTGCGCACCACCTGCTGGCCTATGTGGAGATGTTCGCGCGCGACGCCGAACGCCTGGCCGACGTGCGCAAGCGCGTGAACCAGTTGCCGCTGGGCGCCGCCGCGCTGGCCGGCACCAGCTACCCGCTGGACCGCGAGCGCGTGGCGCGCACACTGGGTTTCGACGGCGTCTGCCAGAACAGCCTGGACGCCGTGAGCGACCGCGACTTCGCGCTCGAGTTCGCGTCGTTCGCCGCCATCACGATGGTGCACGTCTCGCGCCTGGCCGAAGAGATCGTGCTGTGGATGAGCCAGAACTTCGGCTTCATCAACCTCGCCGACCGCTACTGCACCGGCTCATCGATCATGCCGCAGAAGCGCAACCCCGACGTTGCCGAACTCGCACGCGGCAAGAGCGGCCGCGTGGTCGGCCACCTGATGGGGCTGCTGATGCTGATGAAGGGCCAGCCGCTGACCTACAACAAGGACAACCAGGAAGACAAGGAGCCGCTGTTCGACAGTGTCGACACCGTGCGCGACACGCTGCGCATCATGGCCGAGATGGTGGGCGGCATCGAGGTCAAGGCCGACGCGATGGAGCGCGCCGCACTGCGCGGCTACGCTACCGCCACCGACCTGGCCGACTACCTGGTGAAAAAGGGCCTGCCGTTCCGCGACGCCCACGAAGTGGTGGCGCACGCTGTGAAGGTGGCGCTGCAGCAGGGCGTCGATCTGGCCGAACTGCCGCTGGCGACGCTGCAGGGCTTTCATGCATCGATCGACGACGACGTCTTCGACGTGCTGACATTGCGTGGCTCACTGGCCGCGCGCAACGTGTTGGGCGGCACCGCGCCGGTGCAGGTGCAGGCGCAGGTGGCGCGCCACCGCGCCCGCCTCGCATAGCCGACGGCCCCCCAATCAAGCTTCCCGCCACGGATCCGGCTCCGCCGGTCCGTCGGCGGACGCGGCCTGCGGCGAGGACGCCGCAGGCGCTCGCGAGTGGCTGGCGAACGCCTTGCGACTTGCAAGCCGCAAGGCAGCGAGCGAAAGCGAGTTCGGGGGCTCTTAGCTCGGGGGCTTTATTTCTCGCCTTTGTCGAAGACGATGCGCCAGACACCCGGCGCCTCCTGGCGCCAGATGGAGTTGAAGCGGGCGATGGTCTTGCCCGCCGGGTCGAACACCGGACCGGTGGACAAGGCCAGCGTGCCGTCGGCGAGCACCTCGACGTGATCGGGCGCCCACGAAAAGGGCGCCTGCGCGCCCTCGAAAAACGCCTTCCATGCGGCCGCCACCTCGGCCTTGCCGTGCAGCACCGTCTTGCCGCCGAAGAACACCGCCTGCTCGGACAGCAGCGCGGCGAAAGCCTCGTGCCGGCGTTCGGCCATGCTGCGCGCGAAGGCGCGTTCGGTGTCGGTGACTTGGCGTGTCAGCAGCGCCAGGTCGGGCGCCGTGTGCGATGCGTTCTCTGCGTTCGCCACATTCACGAGCAGCGGCAATGCGGCCAACGTGGCCGCCAGCACCCCGGCCTTCACCGCGCGGCGGCGGCGTGCGGGCCGTCGTCGTGGCGGAAGGCACCCAGCAGCACCAGCGCCACCGCGCCGCCGACCGGGAACAGGCACACCGCCAGCGCCACCCAGCCCAGCACCGAGCGCCGCAGGCGCGATGCCGCGATGCCGAGGAAGACCCAGTGCAGAAGCATCGCCGCGCACAGTGCCAGCGCCGTGACCACGGTGCGCGGGGTTGATGCGACGGTGTCGTCGAGCATCGGCGGCAGGAACAGCACGATGCAGGCGACGGCCACCACGAAGGCGGCGCCGGCTGACTTCAACGCGTTGTCGGCACGGTGATCAATCATCGTGATCTCGAAAGCGGCACACGGCCGCAGTGTAGAACCGCACGCCGCCGGCGCGCCGTAACATCGCTGCCACCATGGCTTCCGACAGCGGCCGGCGCTGGATCGCGCACCTCGACATGGACGCCTTCTACGCGTCCGTCGAACTGCTGCGTTACCCCGAACTCTTAGGCCAGCCGGTGGTCATCGGCGGCGGCCGCCGCCATCAGCCCGAGATGCAGGCCGACGGCACGCGGCGCTTTCACACGTTGCGCCACTACACGGGGCGCGGCGTCGTCACCACGGCCACCTATGCGGCACGTGACCACGGCGTGTTCTCGGGCATGGGCCTGATGAAGGCCGCCGCGCGCTGCCCCGACGCCGTCCTGCTGCCGGTGGACTTCGAGCAGTACCGGCGCTATTCACGCCTGTTCAAGGCCGCCGTGGCCGAAGTGGCGCCGGTGATCGAGGACCGCGGCATCGATGAGATCTACATCGACCTGACGCAGGTGTCGGGGTGCCAGGACGCGGTGGGCCACGACGCGCTCGGCGGCGTGCGCGCGCTGGCGCAGGAGATCCGCAACAACGTCAGGATCCGCACCGGCCTCACCTGTTCGATCGGCGTCACGCCGAACAAGCTGCTCTCCAAGCTGGCGTCGGAGCTGGACAAGCCCGACGGGCTGAGCATCGTGACGCTGGCCGATCTGCCCACGCGTGTGTGGCCGCTGCCGGTGCGGCGCATCAACGGCATCGGCCCGAAGGCCGGCACGAAGCTCGAAGCGCTGGGCATCCGCACCATCGGCGAGCTGGCGCAGTGCGAACGGCGCTGGCTGCTCGACCAGTTCGGCCGCGCCTACGGCGGCTGGCTGTACGACGCATCACACGGCATCGACGACCGGCCGGTGGTGACGCACAGCGAGCCGGTGTCGATGAGCCGCGAGACCACCTTCGACCGCGACCTGCACGCGGTGCGCGACCGCCACGAACTGACGCGCATCTTCACGCAGCTCAGCGAGCAGGTGGCCATCGATCTGCAGCGCAAGGGTTACGCCGGCCGCACCATCGGCATCAAGCTGCGCTTCGACGACTTCAAGACCGTCACGCGCGACCTCACGTTGCCCGCGCCGACGGCTGATTTCAGCGCCATCCGCCATGCCGCCGGCTTGTGCCTCAAACGGGTCGACCTGAGCCGGCGCCTGCGCCTGCTGGGCGTGCGCGCCGGCTCGCTGGTGCGGCTGCAGGCCGATGCCCGCCCGTCCGCGGCAGCGCCCGCGCGTGCCCGGCGCGCGCGCAGCGATGCCGCCACCACGCCGGAACTGCCCTTGTTCGATGGCCGCAGCGACGGCGCCCTATGATGTACCGCGACAACGCGGCGGTCGCCGACGCGGCAAGCACATGAAGCAGACACGATGCTCCCACGATTCCTGATCCCCGCTGCCCTGCTGTGCGGCTGTGCCGTGGCGCAGCCGCCGCCGGGCGCGTCCGTCTCGCCGGGCGCGCCAGCCGCTTCGGCAGCGCCGGCGGTTGACGACTCGCTGTACCGCGCGCTCGGCGGCAAGCCGCAGATCGACGCCCTCACCACGGCCCTGGTCGGGCGCCTGAAGTCGGACCCGCGTGTCGGCCCTTATTTCAAGAACATCAACGCGCACTATCTGGCGGGCCAGCTCGCCGACCAGTTCTGCCAGCTCTCGGGCGGCCCCTGCGTGCTCGACAGCGCGGGCATGAAAAACGTGCACGAGGACCTGGGCGTGCACAAGGCCGAGTTCAACCGCGTGGTCGAGATCCTGCAGCAGACCATGGAGGACCGCGGCATTGCATTCACGACGCAGAACCGCCTGCTCGCCAAGCTGGCGCCGTTGCACCGCGACATCATCAGCCGTTAGGGCCTTACGATCACGGGTGGAGGAGAGCCCGAACCCATGGACGTGATCACGACGATAGAAGACCTGCGCGTGCTGGCGCACAAGCGCGTGCCGCGCATGTTCTACGACTACGCCGATTCCGGCTCGTGGACCGAAGGCACCTACCGCGCCAACGAAAGCGACTTCCAGAAGATCAAGCTGCGCCAGCGGGTGGCCGTCAACATGGAAGGCCGCAGCACCGCCAGCACGATGGTCGGCGTGCCGGTGGCGATGCCGGTGGCCATCGCGCCCACCGGGCTGACCGGCATGCAGCATGCCGACGGCGAGATCCTCGCCGCGCGCGCGGCCGAAAAGTTCGGCATTCCGTTCACACTGTCGACGATGAGCATCTGCTCGATCGAGGACATCGCGGCGCATACGAAGGCGCCGTTCTGGTTCCAGCTCTACGTGATGCGCGACCGCGAGTTCATCGAACGCCTGATCGACCGCGCGAAGGCCGCGAACTGCGGCGCGCTGGTGCTGACGCTGGACCTGCAGATCCTCGGCCAGCGCCACAAGGACCTGAAGAACGGCCTCTCGGCGCCGCCGAAGCTGACGCTGGCGAACCTCATCAACATGGCCGGCAAGCCGCGCTGGTGCCTGGGCATGATGGGCACGAAGCGGCGTCAGTTCGGCAACATCGTCGGCCATGTCTCGGGGGTCGAGAACATGAGCAGCCTGGGCGCCTGGACGGCGACGCAGTTCGACCCGCGGCTGAACTGGGGCGATGTCGAATGGATCAAGAAGCGCTGGGGCGGCAAGCTGATCCTCAAAGGCATCCAGGATGTCGAGGACGCGCGGCTCGCGGTGGATTCCGGCGCCGACGCGCTGATCGTCAGCAACCATGGCGGCCGCCAGCTCGACGGCGCGCAGTCCAGCATCGAGGCGCTGCCGGCGGTGGTGGCCGAGGTGGGCTCGAAGATCGAGGTCCACATGGACGGCGGCATCCGTTCCGGCCAGGACGTGCTGAAGGCCGTGGCGCTGGGCGCGCGCGGCACCTACATCGGCCGCGCCATGCTGTACGGGCTGGGCGCGATGGGTGAAGACGGCGTGAGCAAGGCGCTGCAGATCATCCACAACGAACTCGACCTGACGATGGCCTTCTGCGGCCGCATGAAGATCGACGATGTGGACCGCAGCATGCTGCTGCCGGGCACGTTCCCCACGGCCTGAGCCGGGCGGCCGCGCCGCACGCCTTCAGCGCGTCAAAGCGCGGCGGCGTCGAAGGTGTTGCAGTCCTTGATCTGGCCGCCCTGCAAGCCGCGCTTGAACCAGCTCACACGCTGCGCGCTGCTGCCGTGGGTGAAGCTTTCGGGCCGCACCGCGCCGCCCGCGTTGCGCTGCAGCGTGTCGTCGCCGATGTGCGACGCCGCGTTCAGCGCTTCTTCGATGTCGCCTTGTTCGAGCCAGCCCTTGCCCTGCTGCGAATGGAAGGCCCAGACGCCGGCCAGGCAGTCGGCCTGCAACTCCACGCGCACCGACAGCGCGTTCATCTGCACTTCGGAGATGTGACCGCGGCGCGCATCGACCTTGTCGGTGATACCGAGCAGGTTCTGTACGTGGTGGCCGACCTCGTGCGCCACCACATAGGCCTGCGCGAAGTCGCCCGGTGAACCGAGGCGGCTGCGCAGCGTGTCGAAGAACGCGAGGTCGAGATAGACCTTGCGGTCGCCGGGGCAGTAAAACGGGCCCATCGCCGACTCCCCGCTGCCGCAGGCGGTGGCGATGCGGTTGCGAAACAGCACCAGCCTGGGCTGCTGGTACTGGCCGCCGGCGGCCTGGAACACAGCAGTCCAGACGTCTTCGGTGTCGGCGAGCACGGTGGAGACGAAGCGCGCAGACACGTCGTTGGCGGGCGGCGCGTGGGCCGGCGCCTGCTGCGACATCGGCGCGCCGCCGCCACCGCCGCTGAGCAGGCCGAGGATTGTCAACGGGTTGACGCCGAAGATCCAGCCGCCGACGAGCGCGATGACGATCGTTCCCACGCCGATGCCTCGGCCGCCAATGAACGACCCACCACCACCGCCTTCGTCGCGCCGGTCCTCGACGTTTTCGCTTTCGCGCTGGCCTTGCCACTTCATCGCAAGCCTCTCAGGTCTTGGGCAGCGTCACACCGCGCTGGCCCTGGTACTTGCCGCCGCGGTCCTTGTAGCTGGTCTCGCAGACCTCGTCGCTCTCGAAGAACAGCACCTGCGCGCAGCCCTCGCCCGCGTAGATCTTCGCCGGCAGCGGTGTCGTGTTGCTGAATTCGAGCGTCACGTAACCTTCCCATTCGGGCTCGAACGGCGTCACGTTGACGATGATGCCGCAGCGCGCGTAGGTGCTCTTGCCCAGGCAGATGGTCAGCACGTTGCGCGGGATGCGGAAGTATTCGAGCGTGCGCGCAAGCGCGAAGCTGTTCGGCGGAATGATGCAGACATCGGATTGAATGTCGACGAAGCTCTTTTCGTCGAAGTTCTTCGGGTCGACGACGGTGCTGTAGATGTTGGTGAAGACCTTGAACTCGGGCGCGCAGCGGATGTCGTAACCGTAGCTGCTGGTGCCGTAGCTGACGATGCGCTGGCCGTCCGCCGCGTGGCGTACCTGGCCGGGCTCGAAGGGCTCGATCATGCCCTGCGTCTGGGCCATGCGGCGTATCCACTTGTCGCTCTTGATGCTCATCGGGCGATTCTAGGAGGCTGGCGGTAATATGCCTGTCAAGGAGACCCGTGCCATGGCCACACCCTTCCGCCCCGCGACCACGCTGCTGGTGCACTACGCCGAATACCACCGCGACCGGCGCAACATCGTCACCCACTTCGTCGGCGTGCCGATGATCGTCTTCGGCGTCGGCGTGCTGCTCGCGCGGCCCGCGCTCCTGCTCGGCGGCCTGGCGCTGACACCGGCCTGGCTGGTGTTCGCGCTCGTGGCGCTGTGGTACCTGACGCGCGGCCAGTTCACGCTCGGCCTGGCCACCAGCGCCGGCGTCGGCGCGCTGATGGTGCTGGCGCACCAGGTGGGCGGTGGCTCGCTGGGCGAGTGGCTGGGCTGGGGTGTGGGCTTCTTCGCGGTGGGCTGGGTGATCCAGTTCGTCGGTCACTATTACGAAGGCCGCAAGCCGGCCTTCGCCGACGACCTGGTCGGCCTTCTCGTCGGCCCGATGTTCGTGGTGCTGGAAATGCTGGCGATGGCGGGGCTCTTCAAGGCGCTGATCGGCGAGATCGAACGCCGTGTCGGGCCGACGGTGATTCGCGACCTCGCGCATCCCGCCACCTGACGAGCAGCACCTGATGGCCGCCCCCGGCCCGCTCACCGTGATGGGGGCGGGCGCCATCGGCTGCTTCGTCGGCGGCCGTCTGCAGGCCGCCGGTGCCGAGGTGCATTTTGTCGGCCGCCCGCGTGTGCTGGACACGCTGCGCACCCAGGGGCTGACGCTGAGCGACATCGACGGCGGCCGCGTGCAGCTTGCGCCGCAGCGGCTGCAACTGCATCTGCAGCCGCCGCCGACCTCGGCGCTCGTGCTGCTGTGCGTGAAGAGCGCGGCCACCGCCGACGCCGCGCGTGCGCTGCCGCCCGGCGGCCTGGTGCTGTCGCTGCAGAACGGCATCGCCAACGCCGCCACCGCAACGGTCGCGGCACCGGGCGTGAACGTGTTGCCCGGCATGGTGCCGTTCAACGTCGCCGAACTCGCGCCGGGCCACTACCACCGCGGCACCGAGGGCACGCTGGCGGCGCAGGACGACGCCGCACTGCGCCCCTGGGCCGAGGTGTTCGCGGCAGCCGGGCTGCCGCTGCAAACCCATGCGGACCTGCGCCCTGTGCAGTGGGCCAAGCTGCTGCTGAACCTGAACAACCCGGTGAACGCGTTGTCGGGCCTGCCGCTGCGCGCGGAGCTGCTCGACCGCGACCACCGCCGCGTGCTGGCTGCGTTGCAGCACGAGGCCTTGCGCGCGCTGGCCGCCGCCGGCATCGCGCCGGCGCGCATCACCGCGCTGCCGCCGCGCTGGATGCCGCACCTGCTGCGCTTGCCGAACTGGCTCTTCGAGCGCGTCGCGGAGCGTCTGCTGCGCATCGACGCCAATGCACGTTCGAGCATGGCCGATGACGTGGCGCTGGGCCGGCGCACCGAGGTCGACGCGTTCTGCGGCGAGGTGCTGCGGCTGGCACGGGCGCACGGCGGCGACGCCCCGATCAACGCGCGCATCGCGCAGATGATCGAAGACGACCCCAGGCCGCGCAGCGGCCCGGCGCTGCGCCGCGAACTCGGTCTCTGAGCGCGGGGCTTGACCCCTCAACCCCAAGCCAGGTCAAGCCAGCAGTTCGCGCAGCACCGTGCCGGCGCGCGCCACCTGCTCGGCGCTCACGTCCAGATGCGTCACCGCACGCACCGTGCGGGCCGCGAAAGCGTTCAGCAGCACACCGCGCTGGCGCGCCCGGGCCACGAGCGTGGCGCCGTCGGGCGCGCCCGGCGCGAGCTTGAAGACGACGATGTTGCTCTGCACCGTGGCGAGATCGATCTCGACCGCGGGGCTCGCCGCCAGTGCCTGCGCCAGCGCGCGCGCGTTGGCGTGATCGTCGGCCAGCCGCGCGCGGTGGTGTTCGATGCCATGCAGCGCCGCCGCGGCATAAAAGCCGGTCTGCCGCATCGCACCACCGAGCAGGCGGCGATGCCGGTTGGCCGCCGCGATGAGCTCGCGCGAACCCGCCAGCAGCGAGCCGCCCGGCGCGCCCAGGCCCTTCGAAAACGCCACCGCGACAAGGTCGAACGGCGCCGCCAGCTCGGCCTCGCTGCGACCGCTGGCCACCGCGGCGTTCCACAGCCGCGCGCCGTCGAGGAAACACGCGATGCCGCGTTCGTGCGCCAGCGCGCAGATGCGCTCGACCTCGGGCTGCGGAAAGACGACGCCGCCGCCGCGGTTGTGGGTGTTCTCGATCTCCACCAGCGTGGTCGGCGGAAAGATCGAGAAGTTGCGCGGCTTGATCGCGGCCTCGAATGCGTCGGCGCTGAACACGCTCTGCGCGCCGACCTCCATCAACTGCACGCCGGCGTTGGCGCCCGCGCCACCCGCTTCGTGCCAGCCGGCGTGGGCCTCGCGGCTAGTGATGACTTCGTCACCCGGGCGCGTCAGCACGCGCAGCGCCACCTGGTTGGCCATCGTGCCCGACGGCAGCCACAGCGCTGCCGCCTTGCCCAGCAGCGCGGCGGCGCGCTCCTGCAATTCATTGGTCAGCGTGTCTTCGCCGTACTGGTCGTCGCCCACCGGCGCGGCCGCCATCGCCGCGCGCATCGCGGCAGTGGGGCGGGTCACGGTGTCGGAGCGCAGGTCGATGGGGTCGTGGTCCATGATGTGGGAGGAAAAAGGTGATCGGGCTGCGGGCAGAATCGGCGCTTTGCAACGCGGTTGTACAGCAACGGCATGAACCTTTTCGGCCCTTCCTCCGCGCTGGCGGACACCGCGTCCCTGAGCGTGCAGCAGGCGCGTGCGGCCATGGGCGCGGCACTGCGCCCCGCCGTCGGCATGCAGGCGGTGGCGCTGCACGACGCACTCGGGCGCGTGCTGGCGGCCGATGTGCTGTCGCCGATTGCGGTGCCGGCGCACGACAACGCGGCGATGGACGGCTTTGCCTTCGACGGCGGCGCGCTCGACGCCGGGCCCGTGGTCGAGCTGTGCATCGTCGGCAGCGTGCTCGCCGGCGTGCCCTTCGGCAGCGTGCTGCAAACGCGCGAGGCGGTGCGCATCATGACCGGCGCGGTGATGCCCGACGGCGCCGACACGGTGCTGCCGCAGGAGCTGGCGCAGTGGAGCGAAACACAACTGCACTTCGATGCTGCGGCAGTGGCGCGCGGTGCGCACCGGCGCCGGCGTGGCGAAGACCTGGCGCCCGGCGCCGTCGCGCTGCGCGCAGGCCGTGTGCTGACCGCGGCCGACCTCGGCCTGATGGCGTCGCTGGGCATGGTCGATGTCGGCGTCAGGCGGCGCCTGCGCGTGGCCTTGTTTTCCACCGGCAACGAACTGCGCGCCGCGGGCCAGCGGCTGGAACCGGGCTGCATCTACGACAGCAACCGCGCCAGCCTGCGCGCCGCGCTGCAGCGCCTGGGGGTCGAGGTGATCGACCTTGGCCTCGTGCGCGACGAGCCCGCGGCGCTGCGCGCCACGCTGCAGGAAGCCGCAGCGCGTGCCGACGCCGTGCTCTGCAGCGGCGGCGTCGGCGCCGGCGACGCCGACCACACCCGGGCGGTGCTGGCCGAACTGGGCCGGGTCGAGTTCTGGAACGTCGCGATGCGGCCCGGGCGGCCTTTTGCGTTCGGCCATCTGCAAAGCGCCGACACGCCGGTGTGGCTGTTCGCGCTGCCCGGCAACCCGGTGGCCGCGCTCGTCAGCTTCTACGTCTTCGTGCGCGACGCTGTGCTGCAGCTCGCGGGCGCGCAGCCGAACGCGCTGCCGCTGCTCAGCGTGCCGAGCCGCGACGCCATCGCCAAACGCCCGGGACGCGCCGAGTTCCTGCGGGCCCAGGTGCTGCACACGCCGGGCGCCGGCTGGCAGGCGCAACTCGCCGGCCCCCAGGGCTCGGGCCAGCTGCACAGCATGAGTGCCGCCAACGCGCTCGTCGTGCTGGCCAGCGAACGCGGCGACGTGGCCGCCGGCGAGGCGGTCGAGGTCTGGCTCTTCGACGGCCTGATCTGACGATGGCGAGCGTGGCGCCCGCACGCGAGCAGATCACCGGCCTCGTGCTCGCCGGCGGACGCGGCAGCCGCATGGGCGGCGTCGACAAAGGGCTGCAACTGCATCGCGGCACGGCGCTTGCGCTGCAAGCGCTGCGGCGCCTGGGACCGCAAGTGAGCGGCGTCATGATCAGCGCCAACCGTCACCTCGAGCGCTATCGGGCGATGGGTGTGCCGGTCTGGCCCGACACGGTGCCTGCGCAGCCAGGGCCGCTGGCCGGCCTGCTGGCCGGCGCCGTGCACTGCCCCACACCATGGTTGCTGACGGTGCCGTGCGACGCACCGGACTTTCCGCTCGACCTCGCGTCGCGGCTGGCCGCTGCGGTGGGCGCCGACACGCGCATCGTCGTCGCCTGCACCCTCGAAGAGGGCCAGCGCCGGGCGCAGCCGGTGTTCTGCCTGCTGCAGGCGTCGCTGCACGCCAGCCTGGCGGCCGCGCTGCATGCCGGTGAACGGCGCGTCGCCCGCTGGGCGGCGCAACAAGCGGCGACGGAAGTCGTGTTCGACGATGCGGCGATGTTCTTCAACGTCAACACGCTGGCCGATCTGCGGCAGGTGCATGAAGACGAGCGGCCTCGCGCGCGCTGAGACGATGAACGGCCGCCGGTGGATCGCACCGCCGCGGCGGGCGCCGAACATCTCGCCCGCGGCGGTGGGCGGACGGGCTCTTGGGCTGATGGGCCATGGCCCTGCGCTAGACTGATCTTTTCAGCCTCCCCCCAAGCTGCTCTTTGCGTGCTCCTCCTGTCCGTCACCGATTCCGCGCTGCGCGGCGCGTGAGCCGCGGTCGCGCCGCATGAACCTGCTCGACGCGATGCGCTATCTGGCGGCGCTGGAGCAGCACCGCCATTTCGGGCGCGCCGCCCAGGCCTGCCACATCACGCAGCCGGCCCTGTCGAACGCGGTGCGCGCGCTGGAAAGCGAGTTCGGCGTCACCATCGTGCGCCGCGGCCGCCAGTACGACGGCCTCACCCCCGAGGGGCGCACGGTGCTCGCGAGTGCGCATCGCATGTTGCACGAGCGCGAGGTGCTGGGCCAGGAACTGCAGTCCGCGCAGGCCGATCCGCAGGGCAACCTCGTGATCGGCGCGGTGCCCACCGCAACGCCGATCGCGTCGCGCTTCGCGGCGCGCCTGCAGGCGCGCCATCCCGGCATCCGCTCGGCGGTGCGCTCGCTCAGTTCGGTCGAGATCGAGGCCGGCATCGACTCGCTCGGCCTCGACGTCGCCTTCGGCTACAGCGAGCGGGCCGCGGGCCGTGACCGCCGCATGCTGGTGCTGCCGCAATACACCGAGCACTACTTCCTGCTGCGGCGTGCGGCGTCCAGGCGACGCGGTTCGGCGAGGTCGCGCCTGGGGGCGCCGATGCGCTGGCGGGATGCGGCCGACAACCCGCTGTGCATGCTGACGCCGGAGATGCACAACCGCAGCATCATCGACGCCGCGTTCGCCGCCGCCGGCGTGAGCGTGCGGCCGGCCGTGGAAACGAACGCGGTGATGATGCTGGTGCTCTCGGTGCTGGCCGGCGAAGTTGCCACCGTGATGCCGGGTGCGCTGGCGGCGATCGCATTGCAGTACAACGAACTCGAGGCGCTGCCGCTGATCGACCCGCTGGTGCTGACGCCGATCGGCATCCTGATGTCAAACGACGAACGGCGCTCGCACACGCAGCGCGCCGCGCTGGAACTCGCACAGGACGACGAATGGCTGCGGCTTGCCGCCTCCCACAGCGGCGACCTGCTGGCCTGAGCCGCGCCCGATCCTGTTGCATTTTGTTGCGTTGCGTCATTCAGACGCTGAATCTGCGCAATTCACAATTCCATTGGACGCTGCTCCAGCGGCTCTGCGATAGTCGCGCGGCGCGCCGGTTGGGACGCGCGGCGACAAGCCGCAGGGCTTGCCGATTCACCACAAGAGGAGACACAGCATGTCCAGCGTGATAGACGGGCGACGCCCGCCGTTGACATCGGGCAACCCGGGATTGCTTGCGAAGGAACGCACCATCGCCAGCCCAGGCTTCAGTCGCTGGCTGGTGCCGCCGGCAGCACTCGCGATCCATTTGTGCATCGGCATGGCCTACGGCTTCTCGGTGTTCTGGCTGCCGCTGTCGCGCGCCATCGGCATCAAGGAAAGCCTCAAGTGCCCGGCCGATGTCGGCTTCTTCCACCAGTTGTTCACGACGGCCTGCGACTGGCCCATCTCGACCCTGGGCTGGATGTACACCCTCTATTTCGTGTTCCTCGGCCTTGCCGCGGCGCTGTGGGGCGGCTGGCTCGAACACGCCGGTCCGCGCAAGGCCGGCGTGATCGCCGCGGCCTGCTGGGGCGGCGGCATGCTGTTTTCCGGCGTGGGCATCTACATGCACCAGTTCTGGATGATGGTCGTCGGCTCGGGCATCATCGGCGGCGTCGGCCTCGGGCTGGGCTACATCTCGCCGGTGTCGACGCTGATCAAGTGGTTCCCCGACCACCGTGGCATGGCCACCGGGATGGCCATCATGGGCTTCGGTGGCGGCGCCATGATCGGTGCACCGCTGGCGGCCGAACTGATGAAGCACTTCGCCACGCCCGACAGCGTCGGCGTCTGGCAGACCTTCCTCGTCATGGGCTGCCTGTACATCGTGTGCATGCTGATCGGCGCCTTCAGCTACCGCATTCCGCCCACGGGCTGGAAACCCGAGGGCTGGACGCCGCCGGCGCGCAACGAAGCCAAGACGATGATCACGCACGGCCACGTGCACGTGAAGCGCGTCTGGGGCATTCCGCAGTTCTGGCTGGTGTGGCTGGTGCTGACGATGAACGTCTCGGCCGGCATCGGCGTGATCGGCATCGCCAGCCCGATGCTGCAGGAGGTCTTCGCCGGCAGCCTGATCGACGTGCCGAAGAAGTTCCTGGAGCTCGACAAGAGCGAACTCGCCGCCATCGCCGCCATCGCCGCGGGCTTCACGGCCATGCTGAGCCTGTTCAACATCGGTGGCCGTTTCTGCTGGGCCACGCTGTCCGACAAGATCGGCCGCAAGGTGACCTACAGCGTGTTCTTCATCCTCGGCGGCATCCTGTACTTCAGCGCCCCCGCGCTGGCGGCGTCGGGCAACAAGCTGCTGTTCGTGCTCGCCTTCTGCATCATCATCAGCATGTACGGCGGCAGTTTCTCCACCGTGCCGGCCTACCTGGCCGACCTGTTCGGCACGCAGATGGTGGGCGCCATCCACGGCCGCATCCTCACGGCCTGGTCGACCGCAGGCATCATCGGTCCGGTGGTCATCAACTACATGCGCGAGTACCAGCTCGGCCTGGGCATTCCGCGCGCGCAGGTCTACAACCAGACGATGTACATCCTGGTCGGATTCCTGGTCGTCGGTCTGATCTGCAACCTGTTGATCCGGCCGGTGAACCCGAAGTACTTCATGAGCGACGCCGAACTGGCCGAAGAACGCCGCCTCGCGCATGAACGCGACGTGGCCAACGAGGTCGGCACGGCGGTCACCGGTGTCGTCAAGGCGCCGACGTCGCCGCTGGCGATCGCCGTCGCCTGGACCCTGGTCGGCATTCCGCTGGCGTGGGGCGTCTACAACGCTGCTCAGCGCGGGCCGCTTCTTCCACTGACAGCACGCAGCGACAACCGCTCCCGGGCCCGTTCCGGCAACGCCGGTGCGAACGTCCCGGGTGCGGCTGTCGCGACCGTCAGCGCCAGCGGCGCGCGACCTGCGACAACGTGCGAACAGGCGCTGCGCGTCGCGCAGCGCCCATCGCTGCGGGCTCAGGTGTTCTTCGAAATGCTGATGGTCGGGAACTTCGCGCTGAAGTCCTTGGCCTGCTGCGCGATCTTCACCGCCACCGTGCGCGCCACCTGCCGATAGACGGCGGCGATCTCGCCGTCGGGATCGGCCACCATCGTGGGCCGGCCGCTGTCGGCCTGTTCGCGGATGCTCATCGCCAGCGGCAGCGCGCCCAGCATCTGGACGCCGTAGTCGGCCGCCATGCGCGCCGCGCCACCGCTGCCGAAGACATGCTCGACATGGCCGCAGTTCGAGCACACGTGCACGGCCATGTTCTCGACGATGCCCAGAATCGGCACGCCGACCTTTTCGAACATCTTCAGCCCCTTTCGCGCGTCGAGCAGCGCGATGTCCTGCGGCGTGGTGACGATCACCGCGCCGGTCAGCGGCACACGCTGGCTGAGCGTGAGTGCGATGTCACCGGTGCCCGGCGGCATGTCGACGATCAGGTAGTCGAGCTCGCCCCAGTTCGTCTGCCGCAGAAGCTGTTCCAGCGCCTGTGTGGCCATCGGCCCGCGCCAGATCATCGCCTGGTCGGCGTCGACCAGGAAGCCGATCGACATCACCTGTACGCCGTGGTTCTCTTTCGGCTGCATGGTCTGGCCGTCTTCGCTTTCCGGGCGGCCTGAAGCGCCCAGCATGGTCGGCAGGCTGGGGCCGTAGATGTCGGCGTCGAGCAGCCCCACGCGCGCGCCTTCGGCGGCCAGCGCCAGCGCCAGATTGACGCTGGTGGTGCTCTTGCCGACGCCGCCCTTGCCCGACGCGATGGCGACGATGTTCTTCACCGTGGGCAACAGTTGCACACCGCGCTGCACCGCATGCGAGACGATGCGGCTGTCGATCTCGACCTTCACCTCGCCCACACCCGGCACCTGTCGCGCCGCGTCCGTCAGCGCCTGGCGCAGCAGCGCAAACTGGCTCCTGGCGGGATAGCCGAGCTCGACGCTGAACGACACCCCGCCGCCATCGCTTATGCGCAGGTTCTTCAACTGCCGCGTGCTGACGAAGTCCTGCGCGGTGTGCGGGTCGATGACGGTCTTCAGCGCTTCGAGCAATGCGGCTTCGGTGACGGTGGTCATGGTGTCCTCGGGTGATGCAGTCAGTCTAGCGCGGGGCCAATGCCGTCACCCGCGCGCCTAAAATCGACCCATGACCCGCAAACTGTTCATCACCACCGCACTGCCCTATGCCAACGGGCCGTTCCACATCGGCCACGTGATGGAGTACATCCAGGCCGACATCTGGGTGCGGCTGCAGCGCATGCTGGGCGCGGAGGTGAATTTCGTCTGCGCCGACGACGCCCATGGCGCACCGATCATGATCGCCGCCGAAAATGCCGGCATCACGCCGCAACAGTTTGTCGCCGGCATCGCCGCCACGCGCAAACCCACGCTCGATGGCTTCCACATCTCGTTCGACCACTGGCATTCGACCGACGCGCCCGAGAACCACGAACTCGCCGGCGAGATCTACCTCGCGCTGCGCAAGAACGAACTGATCGAGGTGCGCACCATCGAGCAGTTCTTCGACCCCGAGAAGGGCATGTTCCTGCCCGACCGCTTCATCAAGGGCGAATGCCCGAACTGCGGCGCCAAGGACCAGTACGGCGACAACTGCGAAGTCTGCGGCGCTGTCTATGCGCCCACCGACCTCAAGCACCCGACCTCGGCGCTGACCGGCGCGGTGCCGGTGCTCAAGAGCAGCGAGCACTTTTTCTTCAAATTGTCTGACCCGCGCTGCGTGGAATACCTCGAGACGTGGACGCAGGACGGCCGCCTGCAGCCCGAGGTGGCGAACAAGGTCAGGGAATGGTTCAAGCGCAACGACGACGGCGTCGTCAGCCTCGGTGACTGGGACATCAGCCGCGACGCGCCCTACTTCGGCATCGCCATTCCCGATGCGCCGGGCAAATACTTCTACGTCTGGCTCGACGCGCCAGTGGGCTACCTGGCGGCGTTGAAGGGCTGGTTCAAGATCAAGGGCCTCGACTTCGACAGCTACCTCGCCGACCCGGCGCTGGAGCAGGTGCACTTCATCGGCAAGGACATCGTCACCTTCCACACGCTGTTCTGGCCGGCAATGCTGAAGTTCAGCGACCGCAAGACGCCCGACCGCGTGTTCGTGCACGGCCACCTCACGGTCAGCGGCGAAAAGATGAGCAAGAGCCGCGGCACCGGCATCAGCCCGGTGCGCTGGCTGGAACTCGGGTTGAATGCCGAGTGGCTGCGCTACTACCTGGCGGCCAAGCTCAACGGCCATGTCGAAGACCTCGACTTCAACCCCGACGACTTCGTCGCCCGCGTCAACGCCGATCTCGTCGGCAAGTACATCAACATCGCCAGCCGCGCCGCCGGCTTCCTGAGCAAACGTTTTGGCGGCAACCTGTCGGCCGATGTCGGCGTCGAAGGACGCGTGCTGCTCGACGGCCTGCGCGCCCACGAAGCTGGGGTGCGCGAACTCTACGAGACCCGCGAGTACGGCAAGGCGTTGCGCGAAGTGATGCTGCTGGCCGACCGCGTGAACGAATACGTCGACCTGCACAAGCCGTGGGAACTGGCGCGCGACGAGGCCGCGGCCGCGGCGCTGCACGATGTCTGCAGCGTCTGCATCGAGGCCTTTCGTCTGCTCACGCTGTACCTGAAGCCGGTGCTGCCGGCGCTGGCAGCGCAGGTCGAGGCCTTCCTGCAGATTGCGCCGCTGCAATGGGCCGATGTGGCGCGCTCGCTCGGCCACCATCGGATCGGCGACTACAAACATCTGATGCAGCGCGTCGACGCCAAACAGGTGGCCGCCTTGTTCGAAGCAGCGACGCAGGCCGCCGCCGAGGCGCCGCCGCCCGGCGGCGAGGCCGTGGCCGCCGAGATCGGCATCGGCGACTTCGCGAAGGTCGACCTGCGCATCGCGAAGATCGTGCACGCCGAACGTGTCGAAGGCAGCAGCAAGCTGCTGCGCCTGACGCTGGACGCCGGCGAAGGCCGCACCCGCAACGTCTTCAGCGGCATCGCTGCGAACTACACCCCCGCGCAGCTCAGCGGCAAGCTCACCGTCCTGGTGGCCAACCTGGCGCCGCGCAAGATGAAGTTCGGCGTCAGCGAAGGCATGGTGCTGGCGGCCAGCCACGCCGACGAAAAATCGCAGCCTGGCCTCTACGTGCTGGAGCCCTGGCCAGGTGCGGTGCCGGGTCTTCGCGTGAGATAAATCAAGGCGGCGGCGCCCGCCGCTGTCAACATGGAGGGCTCATGGCCTTGCCTGCACTGCACCGATTCCGGCCCCGACTGTTCGATTCGCTGAAGGACTACGACCGTCAGCGGCTCGGTGCCGACATCGGTGCCGGCCTCACGGTGGGCGTCGTGGCGTTGCCGCTGGCGATGGCGTTTGCGATTGCCAGCGGCGTCAAACCCGAAGCAGGCCTGTTCACGGCCATCGTCGCCGGGCTGGCGATTTCGCTGCTCGGCGGCTCGCAGGTGCAGATCGGCGGGCCGGCGGGCGCCTTCATCGTCATCATCTACGGCATCGTCGACCGCTATGGCGTCGCCAACCTGCTGATCGCCACCTCGCTGGCCGGCGTGCTGCTGTTCGTGATGGGCCTGTTCAAGCTCGGCGTGCTGGTGCGCTATGTGCCGCTGCCCATCGTCATCGGCTTCACCAATGGCATTGCGGTGCTGATCGGGCTGTCGCAGGTGAGGGACTTTTTCGGCCTTGTCACGCCCAAGCTGCCGGCCGACTTCTTCACCCAGATCGGCGTGCTGGCCAGCCACGTCCACACCATCAACCCGGCCGCCCTGGCGCTCGGCAGCGCCAGCCTTGCCGTGGTGGTGCTGTGGCCCAAACCCTATGCGATGCCGGTGGCACCGCACGGCATGGGCGCACGCGCGCGTCGGCTCGTGTCGCACCTGCCCGGCACGCTGATCGCGCTCGTCGGCACCACCCTCGCCACGGTGCTGCTGCACCTGCCGGTGGAAACCATCGGCAGCCGCTTCGGCGGCATTCCGCAATCGCTGCCGGCCCTGGCGCTGCCGGCATTCAGTTGGATCACCGCCAAACAACTGCTGATTCCCACGGTGACCATCGCGATGCTCGGTGCCGTCGAATCGCTGCTGTGCGCGCGTGTCGCCGACGGCCTCATCAGCGCACCGCGCCACGACCCGAACCAGGAACTGATGGCGCAGGGGGTGGCCAACTTCCTGTCGCCGCTGTTCGGCGGCCTGCCGGCCACCGGCACCATCGCCCGCACGGTGACGAATGTGCGCGCCGGTGCCACCAGCCCGATCGCCGGCGTGGTGCATGCGCTGACGGTGCTCGCCGTCGTGCTGCTGGCCGCACCACTGGCGCAGAACGTGCCGCTGTCGGCCCTTGCCGGCATCCTGGCGTTCGTGGCGTGGAACATGGGGGAGTGGCGCGAGTTCAATCGCCTGCGCCGTTTCAGCCTGCAATATCGCATCATTCTGATCGGCACCTTCACGTTGACCGTGGTGTTCGATCTCACGGTGGCGGTGCAGGTGGGGCTGGTGCTGGCGTGCGTCTTCTTCATCTACCGCATGAGCACGCTGTTCAGCGTGCGCCCGGTGCCGGCCACCGAACTGCCGCCTGGCGTGCAGGGCTTCGAGCTTTTCGGGCCGCTGTTCTTCGGCGCTGTCGGCAAGGTCGAGGCGATCACGAACCAGCTCGCGCCGGACACGCGCGCGGTGGTGCTGGAGATGCACCGGCTGATCTCGCTCGACACGTCGGGCGTCGCGGCGCTCGAGCAACTGCACCGCGGCCTGCAGCGCCAGGGCACGGCGCTGGTGCTGGCACATGTCAATGAGCAGCCGCTGTCGATCATCCAGCGTTCCGGCTTCGCTGCCGAAATGGGCGCCGAGAACATCGTGCCGACGCTGGCCGCGGTGTTCGACGACATGCCCGAGCCCGGCCGCGCCCACGCCGTCGCGTCGACCCCCGGCTAAAATGTGCCATCGGTCGATCTCGACCCTGCTTTCGCCGCTCGCCACCATGCCGCTGTTCTGGAAACCCTACAAATCCGACATCACCGAGTTCATCGAGACGCTGAAAGCGAAGAAGCCGACGCTCGAAGACGAACAACGTGCCGGCCGCGCGCTGCTGTGGGACCGCTCGCTGGACCGCCACCAACAGGCCGAATGGCGTGATGCCAAGGTGCCGCAACAGGCCTACGTCTACCAGACGGCGACGGACTGAGCCGATTGGAGATCAACTTGCCGGACGCCGCGCCCGACGGCGCCGCGCCGCCGCAGTCCGTGGACCAGGTTGCTGTCGCCCGCCTGTACGGCGAGCCGCTGTTCCGCATGCCGCAGGATCTGTACATCCCGCCGGACGCGCTGGAGGTGTTTCTCGAGGCCTTCGAAGGTCCGCTGGACCTGCTGCTGTATCTGATCCGGCGCCAGAACTTCAACATCCTCGACATCCCTCTGGCCGACGTGACGCGCCAGTATCTGGGCTACATAGAGCAACTCCGCCAGCGCAACCTTGAACTCGCCGGCGAATACCTGTTGATGGCGGCGATGCTGATCGAGATCAAGTCGCGCATGCTGCTGCCGCCGAAAAAGAGCGCCGACGGCGCCGTGGTCGAAGACCCGCGCGCCGAACTTGTGCGCCGCCTGATCGAATACGAGCAGATCAAGCTCGGCGCCGCCAGGATCGACGCGCTGCCGCTGGCCGGGCGCGACTTCCTGCGCGCCCAGGTCACGGTGGAACAAAGCCTGGAGCCGCGTTTTCCCGAGGTCGATGCCGCCGACCTGCGCCAGGCCTGGCTCGAGATTCTGCAGCGCGCCAGGCTCAACCAGCACCACACGATCTCGCGCGAACAGCTCTCGGTGCGCGAACACATGAGCATCGTGCTGCGCCGCCTGCAGGGCCGGCGCTTCGTCGAGTTCCACGATCTCTTCGATACCCGCGCCGGCACGCCGGTGCTGGTGGTGACCTTCATCGCGATGCTCGAACTGGCGCGCGAACACCTGCTCGAAGTGACGCAGGCGGAGGCCTTCGCGCCGATCTACGTTCGGCTGGCTTACGAGCCCAGTTGAAATAGGGCTCCCAGCACGCTTGCGCTCGCTGGCCTTGCGGCTTGCAGGCCGGCGCCGGACCCGGGGCGCGAAGCTTGGTCGGGTGAAGGCCCTTGGATCTGTCTGTGGCTGCGGTTGCTAGCGGCCTTGGCGCATGCCGAGCTTGAACGCGATCATCGCGCGCAGCTTGTTCGGCAGCACGGGCTTGATGAGCAGGTGGTAGTCGTGCTTGACGGCCTCATCTTCGTGGCCGCCAAGGCTGCTGCCGGTGATCATGATGGCCGGCAAATGCAGGTCGGGCCAGCGCGCGCGCGTGGCCACGAGGGCATCGATACCGGTCGTGCCCTGTGGCAGCCGATAGTCCACGAGCAGCAGGTCGGGTGGTTGGGACACGGGCGACGCGAGCCAGGCGCGCAGGCCGTCGACGGTGTCGAACGCCGTCACCTGCGCGCCCCAGGCCTGCAGCAGCACGACCAGCCCCTCGCGCACCGCCGCTTCGTCTTCCACCACCATGATCGAGCGGCCCTGCAGCGTGAGGCCGATCGGCGCCTTGCTGCTGCCGGGCTGCGGCTCGGTGCTGCGCGGCGCCTTGCCCACCGGCACCTCGAGCGAAAACACCGTGCCGTGACCGACGCGTGACTTCACGCCAATCGGTGCGTCGATGAGGTCCGACAGACGTTTGACGATCGACAGCCCCAGCCCCAAGCCCTTGCGGTGGTGCGCCTCCAGCGGCCGATTGCCCTGCACCTGGTAGAACTCGTCGAAGATGCGCGGCAAGCTGGCTTCGGTGATGCCGATGCCGCTGTCCCACACCTGCAGCAGCAGGCGGCCGTTGCGCGGCCGGCAGCTCACGATGAGCCCGCCATCGTCGGTATAACGAATGGCGTTGCTGACCAGGTTGCGCAGGATGCGCTCGACCAGCGTCGGGTCGGCGAAGGCGACGTGCTGGCCGCCATGGAACGACAGCATCAGCCCCTTCTCGAACGCGATCGGTTCGAAGTGCAGGCGCAGGCGGCCGAACAGTTCATGCAGCCTCACCGGCGCCGGCTTGACCTCGACGCCGCCGGTGTCGATGCGCGTGATGTCCAGCAGTTCACCGAACAGGCCTTCGAGCGCATCCACCGACTCGTTGATGCTGTTGACGAGCGACGCCACTTCGGGGTCGTGGCTGCGCTGGCGCAGCGCTTCGGCGAACAAGCCCATCGCATGCAGCGGCTGGCGCAGGTCGTGGCTGGCGGCGGCGAAGAACTGCGTCTTCGCGCGGCTCGCGGCCTCGGCTGCGCGGCGTGCGGCATCGGCCTCGGCCTTCTCGATGCGCAACTGCGCCGCGAGTTCGTCGGTGCGCGCCTTCAACGAAATGGCCTGGCCGAGCGCGCTGCCGTAGGTGCGCACCATCAGCACGGTGGCGCAGAACAGCACCGTGACGATGACGGCGAGCTGCAGATGGCCGGGCTGGCTGGTGTCGCTGGCGATGCGCACGATGGTGGGCGTCAGCACGAGGCCGATGAAGGTCAGGAAGACACGCGACTGCGTCGCCAGCAACTGCACCGAGCTGACGCAGAAGCTGTAGACCACGAGCACGAGCGCAATCGTCGTGTACGCCGTGCCCAGACCCCAGAACAGCCACACCGCGACGCCCAGCGTCGCGCCCTGCAGCAGCACCAGCACCCGCCAGCTTCGGCGCCACGCGAGCAGCGTGCTGTCGTCCGCATCGGGCTGGCGCCGGTAGCGCAGGTAGTGCGCAAGACGCACCAGCCACAGCGCGCCCACCGTGCCCAGCCAGCCGAACAGCCGCAGCGGCTCGGCCAGCGACCAGAACAGCATGCTGATGACGGCCATGCCGAGCAGATAGCCGGTGAGCGTGGCCGGCGTCTGCACGTACAGCGCGCGCATGTGGTCGACGTCGCTGCCGATGCCCAGATGCGCCGCGCCCGCGCGCGCCGGCGCCGCTTCCGCCACCTCCGCCACCCCCACGCTCATGCCCGGGGCGGCAGCTTGCGCGTCATGAAGCCGCCCTGGCCTTGGGTCATCTGGCTCACCGCCAGCACGGCCTGGGTGCGCGAGCTGACGCCCAGCGCGCGCAGCACGGCGGCGACGTGGTCCTTCACCGTTTCAACCGACAGGTTGAGTTCGCGTGCGATCAGCTTGTTCGGCAGTCCCTGCAGCAGCAAGGCCAGCACCTCGCTCTGGCGCGGCGTCAGCCCGACCTTCGACAGTGGTGACACCTCCTGGTGCGGCTCGGCCTGCGCGCGCTCGCCCAGCGGCACACCGCTGTGGCCGTCCATGGCCGGGCGCATCACCGATGGCACCGTGTCGCCGGTGGGCGCGGGGGCGTGGAATTCCAGCCCCAGCATGTTCGGCGGCACATACAGCGCGCCCGACATCACCATGCGCAGCGCGTCGCACAGCGCCGCGTTGGAAGAGCGCTTGGGCACAAAACCCATCGCGCCGAGGTCGATCGCGCGGATGACGTCGCTCGTGCGGTCGCTCGCCGAGACCACCACCACCGGCAGCGCCGGGTAGGCGGCGCGGAACTCGGCCAGCACGTCGAAGCCGTCGACCTCGCCGAGCGCGAGGTCCAGCAGCACGAGGTCGAAATCGGCGTCGGCCGCCAGCGTGGCGCGCGCGGCGTCGGCGTTGTCGACGCCGACCACCGTGACGTCATCACCGAGCCCCTGGATCACCGACTGCAGCGCGGCCAGGATCAGCGGGTGGTCGTCGACGAGCAGTACCTTCATGCAGAACCTTTCGCGCGCCTGAACATCCGGTTCATTCTCGACCGGCTCCCGGCGGGCCGTCACCCCCAGAAGAGGGTCAGGTGAAACGCCGCGACACCGACTCGGCCACGCAGGCCGGCTTGTCCGCGCCGTCGATCTGCATCGACACTTCCACCACGAGCTGCGCGCCGCCGCCGTCCAACGCTTCGTAGCTGCGCAGCTTGAAGTGGCCGCGCACACGGCTGCCCACGCGCACCGGATTCGGGAAGCGCACGCGGTTCAGGCCGTAGTTGACGCCCATGCGCACGTCGCCGATCTCGAATGCCGTCTCCGACATCTGCGGCAACAGGCTCAGCGTGAGAAAGCCGTGCGCGATGGTGGCCTTGAACGGGCCGGCCGCCGCACGCGCGGCATCGACGTGGATCCACTGGTGGTCGCCGGTGGCTTCGGCGAAGCGGTCGATGCGGTCTTGTTCGATGGTGATCCATGCGCTGACGCCGATGTCGTTGCCGACCTCGGCGCGCAGATCTTCCAGGTGCGCAAAATGTCTCATCGCGTGATCCACTCCTTCAGCGGTGCCCATTGTTCGAGGTCGCGTTCGACGCGGCTCGCGGCGACGTCCCACAGCGTCGATCCGCGTGCCGCCAGATGCACGTAGTTCTGGGTGTCGCGCAGCCAGGCCACCACCGGCACCGGCAACGTCGCCAGGTACTGATGAAGCTGCCCGTTGGCGATGGTGTGTTCACGCACCCGCATGCCCACCAGCGCGACCTTGATCTCGGCGCCGCGCCGGTGCGCGCGCAGCGCCTGCACGAAGTCGTGCGTGGCCTGGATGTCGAACAGGCTGGGCTGCAGCGGAATCAGCAAACGGTCGGTGATGCGCAGCACCGCGTCCAGCCGTTTGCCGTGCAGCCCGGCGGGTGTGTCGAGCACGACGTGGCTGGTGCCCTTGGGCGGGCGCACGACGTGCTCGCCGGCGACGTCCCAACCCGTGATGGCCGGCAAGCTTGCAGGCCGCAGCGCGAGCCAGCGGCGCGACGACTGCTGGCGGTCCACGTCGCCCAGCATCACCGTGTGGCCGGCAGCCGCCAGACAGCCCGCCACGTTGGTGGCCAGCGTGCTCTTGCCGACGCCGCCCTTGGGGTTGGCGATCGTGATGACCGGCATCCGCGCTCCTTGTCCGCCCTCTTTCGGGCTATGGTAGCGGACAAACCACTGCACCCCGCCCGATGGCCGAGATCGTCGTCATAGCCGCCCACCCCCATCTGGAACACTCGCATGTGACACGCGCGATGCTGCACGCGGCCGAAACGGCCGCCGCCGAACACAGCGGCCGCATCGATCTGCGCCCGCTCTACCGCCGTTATCCCGACTACCTGATCGACATCGCCGCCGAGCAGGCCGCGCTGCGCGACGCGCGCCTCGTCGTCTGGCTGCACCCGATCCATTGGTACTCGATGCCGCCGCTGATGAAGCTCTGGCTCGACGAGGTGTTTGCATTCGGCTGGGCCTACGGCCCGGGCGGCGAGGCACTGCGCGGCAAGGATCTGTGGCTCGTGTCGTCCACCGGCGGCAGCGAAGACTCCTATCGCCCGAACGGCTACAACCGCTACTTTTTCGACCACTTCCTGCACCCCTATGAACAGAGCGCCGCACTCGTCGGCATGCGCTGGCTGCCACCGCTGACGCTGCACGGCGCGCATCGCATCGGCGCCAGCGCGCTGGCCGAACACGCCGCGGTGTTCGCGCAGCGGCTCGCGAGTTATCCGCAGTGGCCCGAACTCGACGATCTGGAGGTCGAGCCCGACTGCGCCGTGCCGGCCGACGCCCGACCGGTGGAGATCGACTGATGGCCCACGGCGCGTCATGGCTGCAGGCCAGCCTGGTGTACCTGGGCGCGGCGGTGCTCGCGGTGCCACTGGCGCGGCTGCTGGGGCTGGGCTCGATCATCGGCTACCTGGCAGCCGGCATCGTCATCGGCCCGTGGGGGCTGAAGTTCGTCACCGACCCGAAGACGATGCTCGAGTTCGCCGAGTTCGGCGTCGTGCTGATGCTGTTCCTGGTCGGCCTCGAGCTCGAGCCGCGCCGCCTGTGGAACCTGCGGCGGCCGATCTTCGGCTGGGGCAGCCTGCAGTTGTTCGGTTCGGCCGCGCTGCTGATGGGCGGCGCGGTGCTGGCTGGCTTGCATTGGCAACTGGCGCTGGTGGCCGGGCTCGGGCTGGGCATGTCGTCCACCGCCATCGGCCTGGGCGTGCTGAACGAACGCAACCTGATGGGCACGCAGGCGGGCCAGAGCGTGCTCAGCGTGGCGCTGCTGCAGGACATCGCGGCGATTCCGATTCTCGCCGTCGTGCCGCTGCTGGCCTTGCATGGCGCCAGCGCCGAGCCCGGCAGCAGCGCCTGGGTCGGCGCGGCGAAGGTGTTCGGCGTCATCGCCGCCATCATCTTCGGCGGCCGGCTGCTGCTGCGGCCGGCGCTGCGCTGGATCGCACGCAGCGACACGCCCGAGATCTTCACCGCCGCCGCGCTGCTGCTCGTCGTCGCCACCGCGTTCCTGATGCAGAGCGTGGGCCTGTCGATGGCGCTGGGCGCCTTCCTGGCCGGCGTGCTGCTCGCCGAAAGCGAATACCGGCACGAACTGGAAACCGACATCGAGCCCTTCAAGGGCCTGCTGCTGGGGCTGTTCTTCATCGCCGTCGGCATGAACATCGACTTCGCGGCCGTCGCTGCGCACCCGCTGCTGGTGAGCGGCGTGGTGCTGGGCTTCCTGCTGCTGAAGGCGCTGCTGCTGTGGCTGATGGCGCGCGCGATGCCGGTGCCGCTGGCCGAGCGGCCGGTGTTCGTGATCCTGCTCGCGCAAGGCGGCGAGTTCGGCTTCGTCGTCTTCCAGAGCGCGCTCGGCGCCGGCGTCATCGACACCCAGGCGTCGTCATTGCTGGTCGCCGCGGTCGCCTTGTCGATGCTGCTGACGCCGCTGCTGCTGGTGTTGAGCGACCGCTACTGGGCCGCCCATCTGCGCCGCCACGGCGCCGCCGCGCGCACGCTGGACGAGATCAGCGAAGAGCAGCATGCGCCGGTCATCATCGCCGGCTTCGGCCGCTACGGCCAGATCGTCGCCCGCCTCATCAACGCCAGCGGGCTGTCGGCCACCGTGCTGGACCACGATGCAGAGCAGGTCGAAGGCGTGCGCAAGTTCGGCTGGCCGGCGTTCTACGGCGACGCCACGCGGCTGGACCTGCTGCGTGTGGCGGGCGCCGCGAAAGCCAGGGTCTTCGTGATCGCGATCGACGACGTCGATCAGAGCGTCAAGCTGGCCGAACTGGTGAAGGAGCACTTCCCGCAGCTCACCCTCGTGGCGCGCGCGCGCAACGTGACCCACTACTACAAGCTGCGCCAGCTCGGCATCGAGTTGATCGAACGCGAGACCTTCGACTCGGCCTTGCGCAGCGGCCGCAGCGCGCTCGAAGCCATGGGCTGGGAGCCGCACGCTGCACGCACGCGGGCGCTGCGTTTTCGCGCCCACAACATCGCGATGGTGCTGGAAGCGGCGCCGCACCTGGGCGACGAGAACAAGCTGATCGCGCTGGCGCGCCAGGGCCGCCAGCAGCTCGACGAGCTGTGGGCGCGCGAACGCGCACAGAACGCCGCCGCCGCCGCACGTGCCGGCTGGCAGGCGCCCGGCGTCGAGCCCGAGCCAGACAACTAGCGGGCGCCGACCGGATCAAGCGTCCCGCCACGGGTCCGGCTCTGCGGGCCCGTCGGCGGACATCCCCCTCTGGGGGTCAGCCGGCACCGAGCGAGCGCCTGCGCGCTCGCGAATGGCTGGCGAACGCCGTGCGGCTTGCAAGCCGCACGGCAGCAAGCAAAACGAGCTTGGGGCTCAATGAACACCGTCCCACAACAGCTTGATGCCGGTGAGCAACATGCCTGCGTGGAAGAGCCGATAGAACAGCAGCGGCGAGACCTTCCTGACGAAGCGCACGCCCAGCCACACGCCCAGCGGCGCCACCGGCAGCAGCACCAGTGACGTCGTCATGTTGCGGCTGTCGATCAGGCCCAGCCACGCATACGGCACCCATTTCGACAGGTTCACGGCGGCGAAGAAAACCGCCATCGTGGCCGAGAAAACGAGCGGCGGCAGTTTCAGCGGCAGTACATAAAAACCGATCGGCGGGCTGCCGGCGTGGGCGACGAAACTCGTGAAGCCCGACACCGTGCCGAGCACGAAACCCAGCCAGCGCGGCGGCGGCGCTGCATCGGCGCGCGGCGGGACCAGCACGCGCACGGCCAGGAACAGCAGCGTCAGCGCGCCGACGATGGCGGTCACCGTCTGCGTCGACAGCAGGCCGAAAAGCACGGTACCGATCACCGTACCCAGCAGCCCGGCCGGCAGCAGCAGACGGATGAGCGCCTTGTCGCGCTGCGCCATCAAGGCCTTCAGCCCCAGCATGTCCATCACGAACAGCAGCGGCAGCATGATCGCGGCCGCTTCGGGCACCGGAATGGCCAGCGCCATCAGCGGCACGCCGAGCGAGCCGAAGCCGCCGCCGAAGCCACTCTTGGACAGGCCCACCAGCAGCACCGCGGGCAGTGCTGCGGCATAGAACCAGGGGTCGGTGATCACACCCGCGCCGGCAGCGTGAATGTCAGACGAGCCGGCAGGCGTCCTCGAAAGCCAGGCGCGGGTTGCGCGCGAACACCTTGCTCGGGTCGCCGTGGCCGAGCGCGCAGATGAAGTTGGTCTTCACCATGGTGCCGGCCCAGAACGCGGCGTCGATCTTCGCCGCGTCGAAGCCGCTCATCGGCCCGGTGCCCAGGCCGAGAGCGCGCGCGGCGAGGATCAGGTAGGCGCCCTGCAGCGACGAGTTGCGGAACGCGGTGGCATCGATCAAACCTTGGTTGCCGACAAACCACGAGCGCGCGTCGGCGTGCGGAAAGAGCTGTGGCAGCTTCTCGTGGAACGCCATGTCCATGCCGATGATGGCGGTCACTGGCGCCGCCTTCACCTTCGCGACATTGCCCGGGCCGACGCAGGCCACGAGCTTTTCCTTCGCTTCGGCAGAGCGCACGAAGACGAAGCGCGCTGGGCTGCAGTTGGCCGAGGTCGGTCCCCACTTCAGCAGTTCGTACAGCTCACGCAGGGTCTGGTCGGGCACCGGGGTATCGAGATAGCCGTTTTGCGTGCGGGCTTCGGTGAAGAGCTGTTCGAGGGAAATGTTCACGTGCTGCGTAGGGGGTTGACATGGGAGGCGACAATTCTCGGATGTTCCAACCTTCCCAGGCCGACGTGAGGCGATTCTTCTGCGCCGCCGACGCCAAGCAACGCCAGGGCCTGCTGCTGGACGCGATGGAGCTTGTCGCCACACGCTGGATCGCCGAGCACCCCGAATACGGCGCCGAGCTCGCCGACGAGGCGGCGGCGCTGGAGGCCGTCTACACGGTCGAAGAAGGACGCACGAATCCGTTCCTGCATCTGGCGATGCACCTCAGCATCGACGAGCAATGCAGCATCGACCAGCCCACCGGCATCCGCCAGGCGGTGGCGCTGCTGGCGGCCAAGCGCCAGTCGCTGCACGCCGCCCACCACGAGGTGATGGAATGCCTGGGCGAGATGATTTGGGCCTCGCAGCGCAGCGGCCTGCCGCCCGACGGCCTGGCCTACATCGAGGCCGTGCGCCGGCGCGCCACGCGCTGAACCGCACGCCGGCTGCAGGCCGGCGCCTGGCGGCGCGCTTGGTCGCCCGTTAGACAGCGTCATTACAGCGCCCGCAGATTTTTCCCCGGGATCCGGGGGGTCGTTGTCATTGCCGCGGCCGCACGCCGACGGAAAACGGCAGATGCCGCCGGTGCCCGCCCTGTGCACGGCCGGCCGTTCAACGAACCTCACGAGGACAGACCCATGGCTCCAGCCCGCGCGCATGCCGCACCGAACGACACCCACCCATCGCGCCGCGCCCGGCGCCACGCCGCCTTGCTGCTGCCGCTGGCCCTGGCGATGACGATAGGCCAGGCCTGCGCGGACTCGGAGGTCGGCGCGCCAGGCGTGGCTGGCGGCAACAGCGCGTCGCCCGGCGGCGCGGGCGGTGTGGGTGGCCCCGGCAGCAACATCATTTACACCGTCGATCCCCGCTACAACCCGGGACCGGTCAACGAGAGCGACGTGACCGGTGGCCACGGCGGCAACGGCGGCAACGGCGGCCCCGGCAGCACCAGCGTTCGCGGCGGCCAGGCGGGAAGCGGTGGCGCCGGCGGCAGCGTGACGGTCAGCATCGGCACCCGCGCCAGCGGCGAATACGACGTCGGCAGCCTTGCCAGCGCCGCCGGCGGCGGCGGCGGCACCGCGGGCCTGCCCGGCGGCGACGCCGGTGCCGGCGCCGGCAGCGGCGCGGCCGGCGGCGCCGGCGGTTCGGCGACGGCGACGGCTCAGGCCTGGGCACTCGGCAACGGTGGCGCCACGGCCAGCGCCACGGCCAGCGGCGGTTTCGGTGGCGGCGCCCAGGGCCACGGCGGTGTCGGCGGCAAGGGGGGCGCGGTGACCGCGAATGCCACCGCATCCAGCGACACCGGCACGGCCCGCGCAACGGTCGCGGCAAGCGGCGGCGCCGGCGGCTTCGCCAACGATGGCGCGACGGCCGCCGACGGCGCCAGCGTGCTGCTGGACAACAACGCCGGCGGCGCCACTGCAGGTGCCTTGTACCTGGTGCAGACGGCGCGCGGCGGCGACGGCGGCAGCGCCGCGACCGGGGTCGGCGCCGGGCACGCCGGCAATGCATCGTCGCATTTCGAGATCGACGACCACAGCGCGAGCTTCGTCTCGCTGAGCAGCGCAGCCACCGGCGGTAAGGGCGGCATCGGTAGCGCCGGCACGGCCACGGCCGGCGGCTGGGGCTGGAGCGACATCGCCGCCGACAGCGCCGGCAGTCTGGCGCTGAGCAGCCAGGCCGACGGCGGCAACGGCAACTACAACTACGCCGGCGGCAACGGGTCCGATGGCGGCCTGGCCAGCGCCTACGGCGTCGGCAGCGGCAATGGCGCGGTGTCGATTTCGGTGGCTGCGCGCGGCGGCGACGGTGGCTCCGGCATCGCCGCGGCCACCGATGGCGGCCGCGGCGGCGGCGCCATCGGTGCGGCGACGGGCAGCAGTCGCGGCGGTGCTGCGGTCGGCGTCGCGCTGACCGCGACCGGCGGCGCCGGGGCGCTGGGCGGGGGTGGCGTCGGCGGCAGCGGCGCCAGCGTCTCGCTGGTCGATGCGGTCGGCGGATCGACCACCGGCGCACTCACCTTCACGCAGCGCGCCATCGGCGGCCAGGGCGGCAGCGGTGGCCTCGGTGGCAGCGGCATCGGCGGCCGAGGTGGCGACGCCGTTTCTTCACTGACTTTCAGCGACAGCGCCGCGGCGTCGATACAGGCCACGCTCGGCGCCGCCGGCGGCGGCGGCGGTACAGGCGATTCGGGCGATGGCAAAGGCGGATCGGGCACGTCGACGCTGGTGCTCGCGTCGACGCGCACCGGTACCTCGGTGGCGGGCTCCAGCCAGGCGTCGGGCGGCAGCGGCAGCGCCATGAGCGGCGCGGCCACGGCCCGCACCGAGACGACGGCCACCCTGCTGAGCACCGCGAGCGCCGACGCCCGGGCCTACGGCAACACCTATGCCAATCTGGCGCCCGGCGCGGCATCGGCCAGCGCTGTCGCGCGCACGACGACCGGCGGCGGGCAGGCCAGCGCGAACGCCAGCGCGCGCGCGTTCGATGCGACGAGCCTGAACCAGGTGCACGGGCCCGCGGACGCGACGGCTCAATCGTTTGCGCTGGGCAACGGCATCGCCACGTCGAACGCCGCGGCCACCGGCAGCAGCGGCCTGGCGACGGCGAGCAGCCGTTCGGACGCTGCATCGGGCCGCGTCATCGTCGCGTCGGCGCAGGCCGAGGCAGCCGCCGCAGCGCAGGTGCAGACACGTTCGAGCTTCGGTGGCGCCGCGGCCGAACTGCCCGCGCTGGAAGGTGGCGCGCCCACCTTCGCGGCCTTCGCCTATGCCGACGGCGCGCCGGGCGCGGCACAGGTCGCCACCCTCCTGGCCGGACACGCCAACGTCGCCGCCGGCCTGGCCGCCGAGGGCCTGCAGGTGCTGGACACCGGTGCGCTCGGCGCAAGCGCTCTCGCCGATGCGGCGACGCACGCCTACACGGCCGGCACCCGCTACACGTTCAGCTTCGCACAGCCCGGCGAACTGGCGCTCGGCCTGCTGGACTTCAGCGGCATCGACGGCGCTCAGGCGCTGAACCTGAACCTGGTGATCACCAACTTCGACACGCCACTGTTCAGCGCCAGCTTCGACTCGCTCGCCGATGCCCGGGCCGCCTTCAGCGACCAGACGCTGTCGCTCGGCCGCTTCGACGGCGACGTCGACCTGAACCTGAGCTTCACCCTTGCCGGTAGCGCGGCACAGGCGGCCGGCTTCAGCTACCTGATCGCCGCCGCGGTGCCCGAGCCGTCGAGCTGGGCGCTGCTGCTGGCCGGTGCCGGCGTCATCGTCGCAGTGGCCCGCAGGCGCCAGCGGCGCGAAGGCTGAGCGGCGCGGGCCGTTGGCAGGGCTTCTTCCGCAACCCGGCGCCCGGCTCAGTCATCGTCGGCGCGCTCGGTGTAGCCGCGCCAGCGCTTCAGCGCGCGCTCCATCAGCGCCATCTGCTGCACGAAACGCGGGCAGGCCGCGCACAGCAGCAGGTGGCGCGCCAGCTTCAGGCGCTGCCACGGCGGCAGCGGGCCGTCCAGGCGCGCCGTGATCAGGCGTGCCGAGTCGCCGCAGTGCAGATACATCAGGCGCCGCACCGGCGCCAGCCGCAGCAACCACTTCAGCATTCGGACGATGCCTGTTCGCCGAACCAGTGGAGCTGCAAACATTCGCGCAGACGCAGCCGGGCGCGATGCATCATCACGGCCAGATGGCCCGGCGTGACCTGCAGTTCGTCGCAGGTCTGCGCCGTCTTCAGTTCCAGCCACTCGCGCATCATGAAGACGCGACCCAGGCGCTCAGGAAGCTTCTCGACACAGGCGTCCAACACCTCGATGAACTGGCGCTCGCCAAGGCAGGCCTCCGGGTCGCCCCAGGTGGCGGGCATCTCCACGAAATGGCCGCTGTCATCGAACATCGCGGCTTCGAAGGCCGCACCCTCCTCGTCTTCACCGCGGCCGGTCAGCGACACCTCGCGCGCGCGCCGACGCAACTGGTCGACGATCTTGTGCTTGAGGATGCCGACCAGCCAGGTCAGCGGCAGCGAACGGCCGTCGAAGGATTCGGGTTTCTCGACCGCCGCCAGCAGCGTTTCCGAGACCGCGTCCTCGGCCCAGGCGTCGTTGCGCAACTGCATCCTGGCGTAGCGCATCAGGCGCGGGCGCGCAGACTCGATCAGGTCGGCAAGGCAGGCCAAGGCGATGCAGGATCTATTTGCCGACCGTCACCCACGACACCTCGAGCCAGTTGTCGGCGCGGTGCACGACGTTGACGTTGCTGCGCGCCGCCCACGGGATCACCTGGCGGTGCAGCGGAATGATCTCGACCGCGTTCTTGTATTCGGTCAGCGCCGCCTTCACCAGCACCTCGCGCTTGACGGGGTCGGGCTCGACGCTGGACTGCGCGGCCAGCGCGTCGGCCTTGTCGTTGCGGGCATGGCCGTAGTTGTAAAAGCCGACGCCGTTTTCCCCCAGGTTGTTGCGCAGCACCGGCGTCAGCATCGTTTCGGCGTCCGTCACGGCGCCGCCCCAGCCCAGCATGTACATGCTGAAGTCGTACTTCTCGAGCTTCGGAAAGTAGACCGCGCGCGGCGCCGCGGCGACCTTGACCTTGACCTTGAGCTGCGCCCACATGTTCGCCAGCGCGACGCAGATCGCCTCGTCGTTGATGTAGCGGTTGTTCGGGCAGTCGAGCTGCACCTCGAAGCCGTCGCCGTAGCCGGCGTCGGCCATCAGCTTGCGCGCGGCCGCCAGGTCGAACGGGAAACGGCTTTCGATCTTCGGGTCGTTGTACGAGCCGCGCGGCGACGGCGTCAGGCCGCCGGTGGGATAGCTCTGGCCGTTCATCAGCTTGTTCTTCAGCGTCTGGATGTCGACCGCCTGGTACAGCGCCATGCGCACGCGCTGATCCTTGAACGGGTTCTTGCCCTTCACGCTGCTGTACAGCAGCTCGTCGCGGCCCTGGTCCATGCCGATGAAGACGATGCGGTTTTCGGGGCCGTCGATGATCTTCACACCGTCGGTGTGGCGCAGCCGCGCCACGTCGCGCGGCGCCGGGTCGAGCACGAAGTCGATCTCGCCCGAGATCAGCGCCGCCAGCCGCGTGGCGTCGTTGCTGATCGGCGTGTAGACGATCTCCTGCACGTTGCCCTCGAACTTGCCCCACCAGTTCGGGTAACGCTTGTAGACCGTCTTCACGCCCGGCGCGCGGCTCACCAGCATGTACGGTCCGGTGCCGTTGGTGTGGAACGACGCGAAGCTCTCTTCCTTGTTCTTGAAGTCCAGCGGCTTCGTCACCTTGTGCGCTTCGCACCAGCGCTTGCTCATGATCCACAGCGGCGCGGCGATGTGCTCGAGGAAGATCGGGTTCGGCTTCGAGAGATGGAACTCGACCGTGAGCTCGTCGATCTTCACCGCCTTGCCCACCGCGCTGGCGTAGTTGTTGATCTGCGACGTGGGCGACGCGCCGCGCTCGATCGAGAACACCACGTCGTCGGCCGTGAACGGCGTGCCGTCGTGGAACTTCACGTTCGGCCGCAGCTTGAAGCGCCAGACCAGCGGCGACACCTGTTTCCATTCGGTGGCCAGCGCCGGCACCAGGCCGAGCGTCTTGTCGCGTGCCACCAGGCCTTCGTAGACCTGGCCGTTCATCATGTTGGTCATGGACTCGTTCTGCGAGTGCGGGTCCATGGTCTGAGGGTCGCCCTGGCTGGCCCAGCGCAGGGTCTGCGCCTGGCTGCCGACGCTGGCCAGCGCGGCCAGCAACGCGACGGTGGCGATCAATGATTTCATCCGAGCTCCTGCGTTCACGAGGGCCGCAGTGTAGGCAAGCTGGGGCGCCGGGCCGCGGCGGAGGAAGAAGCGGCGGCGGCCGTTTCAGGCCGGCGCGTAACCCTGCTCGGCCAGCGCCACGCTGAAGCGCTGCAGCGGCTGGGTCGACTCGATCTGCACCTTGTGCGAAGGCAGGTCGATGCGCAGGCGCGCATCCGCATCGACGCGCTGCACCGTCTCGGTGACGGTCTTCACGCAGTGGCCGCAGGTCATGGTGGGCAGTTCGAGTTCAAACATCGGGCGCGCCTTTTTTCAGGCCGCCATTCTGCGCCGCGCCGGCGACTCGGCACCGCCCTACTTCGACGCGTGTTTGATGGCCGGGTCGAGCCAGAGATCGTCGAGCTGCCTGAAGCCCCATTTCGCGGGCGACTCGCGGCCGACGATGCGGTCGACGCTGCCCGGGCGCGCGAGGTCAAGCCGCAGCGCGCTGATCGGCATGTTCGACCTGATCGAGAAGAACAGCCGCACCACCGGCGACGACAGCTTGCCGGCGTTCTGCTCGATCACCACGCCCAGGCGGCCGGACTCCATGCGCACCAGCGAGCCGGTGGGATAGATGCCGATGCTGCGCACGAAGGTGGCGAACACCGTGTCGTCGAAGTGGCCCTTCCACGATGCCATGCGGGCGATCGATTCGGCCGGGTCCCAGCCCGCCTTGTACGGCCGGTTCGACGTGATGGCGTCGTAGACATCGCACACCGCGCCCATGCGCGCCAGCAGCGAGACCTGTTCGCCGGCCAGCTTGTGCGGATAGCCCTGGCCGTCGAGCTTTTCGTGATGATGCAGGCAGACCTCCATCGCCGCCTCGCCGGCGCCGCGGCCTTCCAGCAGCAGCGCATGGCCGCGCTCGGGGTGGGTGCGGATGACGTTGAACTCGTCGTCGGTCAGCTTGCCGGGCTTGTTCAGGATGACCGACGGCATCAGCGCCTTGCCCAGGTCGTGAAGCAGCCCGGCCTGGCCGGCCTCGCGACATTCGTCGTCGTTTTTGCCGAGCTGGCGCGCGAGCGAGATCATCAGCGCGCACACCGCCACCGAATGCATGTAGCTGTAGTCGTCGTGCGTCTTCAGCCGCGCCAGACTGACCACCGCGCCCGGGTTGCGGAACACCGAGTTCGAGACCTCCTCGACCAGCGGCCGGCATTGTTCGGCGTCGAGCGCGCGGCCGAGGCGGGCGTCGTTGAACATCGAGGTCACGGCCTCGCGGCCGCGTTTGCAGATCGCCGCGGCCTGCTGCAGTTCGTCGGCCATCGTGGTGGGCGCGCGCGACGAGCGTGTGTGCGCGGCACTGGTGGCGGCCAGGGAGATGGTTGCGGGTGCGGGTGCAGCCACGGGTGCGGCCACGGGCGTTGGCGCCGGCGCCACGGACGGCGCGGGGTCGGCCAGGTCCAGGCCCTTGGCGCTGTCGATCCAGCATTCGCGCACGCCGCTGGCCAGCACCTTCTTCAGGTCGGCAGCATCGTCGATGACGAATTTGGTGCGCCAGAACGGGTGGTCGATCCACGCGCCCTCGAAGGCATGCAAATGCATGCCCAGACGCAATTGACTGACTTGGATCTTCTTGAGCATGGACGTGGGTGTGGCACCCATGTCCACACCCTCGCCTTTTCGGCCGCGAAAGCGCGGACTTGAGCGGCGGCGGCAACCGCCGCCGGGCTCAGCGGAAGCGCGACTCCGGCACCGTGCGCACGTCGCCCGGCAACGAGCCGATGTAGTCGGCCAGTGCCTTCAGTTCCTGGTGGTTGAACTGCTTGATCTGCGCCTGCATGATGGCGTTGTTGCGCCCCACCTGCGGGTTGCCCGTGGTGGCGTAGGCGGTGAGCGCGGCGTAGAGGTAGTCGTCGTGCTGGCCCGCCAGCTTCGGATAACCGGCGTCGATGGGCTTGTTGAAGTTGGCGCCGTGGCACGAGGTGCAGGCACCCTTGCTGACCAGCGCCGCCACGTCGGCCGGCGGCGCCGCTGCGGTGGTGTCGGCCACGGGCTTCAGCGATGACTTGCCCTGCGCCTCGAAGAATGCCGCCAGGTCGGCGATGTCCTGGTCGCTCAGCGAGCCGGCCTGGGCCCGCATGGTCGGGAACTTGCGGTCACCCTTCTTGTATTCGTTCAGCGCCGCGACAAGGTACTTGGCGTTCTGGCCGGCGAGCTTGGGCACCTTGAAGACCTGCGGGAAGCTGGCCTGGTAGTTGATGATGCCGTGGCAGCCCATGCACATCGAGGACTTGGCCAGACCGGCTGCGGGGTCGCCGACGACATCGGCTCGGGCCGGCGGCGCGACGGCCAGCGCCAGCAGCAGTGCCATCGACAGGGTGGGCAGGGGAAGCGCTTTGATCATCACACGCAGGAGGAGAAAGGACGCGCGATTATAGGGCCCCCTTATACTGGCCCGCCCCCTCGCAAGCCAAGCACGCATCCCATGAAATTCCAGGGTTCCGACACCTATGTGGCCACGCAGGACCTGATGCTGGCCGTCAATGCTGCCGCCACCCTGAAGCGTCCGCTGCTCGTCAAAGGCGAGCCCGGCACCGGCAAGACGATGCTGGCCGAGGAAGTGGCCGCGGCGCTGAACATGCCGCTGCTGCAGTGGCACATCAAGAGCACCACCAAGGCGCAGCAGGGCCTGTACGAATACGACGCCGTGAGCCGGCTGCGCGACAGCCAGCTCGGCGACGAAAAGGTCAAGTCGATCGAGAACTACATCATCAAGGGCGTGCTCTGGCAGGCCTTCAGCGCCGAGCAACCGGTGGCGCTGCTGATCGACGAGATCGACAAGGCCGACATCGAATTCCCGAACGACCTGCTGCGCGAGATCGACCGCATGGAGTTCTACGTCTACGAGACGCGCGAACTCGTGAAAGCCAGGCACAGGCCGCTGGTCTTCATCACGTCGAACAACGAGAAGGAACTGCCCGACGCCTTCCTGCGCCGCTGCTTCTTCCACTACATCAGGTTCCCCGAGGCGGCGACGATGCAGAAGATCGTCGACGTGCACTTCCCGTCGCTGAAGAAGGAACTGCTCGCCGCCGCGCTGAAGACCTTCTACGACGTGCGCAACCTGCCCGGGCTGAAGAAGAAACCGAGCACGAGCGAACTGCTGGACTGGCTGAAGCTGCTGGTGGCCGAAGACATTCCGCTCGAAGCGCTGCAGAGCAAGGATGAAAAGGTCGCGGTGCCGCCGCTGGTGGGCGCGTTGCTGAAGAACGAGCAGGACGTGACGCTGTTCGAGAAACTCGTGTTCATGCAGAAGCACAACCGATAGAAATGGTGCCCCCAAGCTCGCTCGCGCTCGCTGCCTTGCGGCTTGCAAGCCGCAAGGCGTTCGCCAGCCACTCGCGAGCGCGCAGGCGCTCGCTCGGCGCCGGCTCACCCCCCCGAGGGGGGCGAGCGGGACAGCAAACAGTCCCTGCGGACGGTTTCCCGCCTGCGAGTGCCTGCGGCGTCCTCGCCGCAGGCCGTCCGCTGACGGACCGGCGGAGCCGGATCCGTGGCGGGAAGCTCGATCTTGCGGGAACCGGGCGCTGATGCTTGCGGTGCTGCCCATCACGCTCGAACGTGGGCCGGTGCGGCTGGTGCCGCTGGGCCTGGAGCATGAAGCCGGCCTCGCTGCCGCAGCCGCTGATGGCGAACTGTGGAACCTGCGCGTCACCTCGGTGCCCGAGCCCGGCCAGACGCGCAACTACATCGAGACCGCATTGCGCACGCACGATGAAGGCTCGCGGCTGGCGTTCGCGGTGCTCGACGCGGCCAGCGGCGACGTCATCGGCAGCAGCAGCTATCACGACATCGTGCCGGCCGTCGAACGGCTGGAGATCGGCTACACCTGGTACGCCCGGCGCACGCAGCGCAGCGCCGTCAACACCACCGCGAAGTGGCTGCTGCTGCAGCATGCTTTCGAGACCCTGGGTGCGAAGCTGGTGGGCTGGCGCACCGACAACTACAACTTCGCCAGCCAGCGCGCGATCGAGCGCCTGGGCGCACACAAGGACGGCGTCTTGCGCCACCACGGCCTGCGACGCGACGGCACGGTGCGCGACACCGTGATGTACAGCCTGGCCGCCGGCGAATGGCCGGGCGTCAAGGCCCACCTCGAACACCAGCTCACGCGGCCGCGCTGACGCGGCGCGCGCACCCGACATGGCACAGCAGAAGAACATCACGGTCGAAGACCTCTGGCAGATCGAACGCCTGGGCGCGCCCAGCCTGTCGCCCGACGGCGCGCAGGCGGTGGCGACGCTGACGCGCTATTCGATGGACGACAACAAGTCGGCCAGCGGCCTGTGGCTGCTGTCGACGCTGGGCGGCGCGCCGCGCGCGCTCACCCACTGCGGCGAGAAGGACGGCCAGCCCGCCTGGAGCCCGAAGGGCGACCGCATCGCCTTCGTCGCCAAACGCGAGCAGCAGGGCGTGAAGGACGACGTGCCGCAGCTCTACACCATCGCGCCCGACGGCGGCGAGGCGCAGCGCGTGGCCACGGTGGCCACCGGTGTCGAAGGCTTTCGCTGGTTCCCCGACGGCCGCCGCATCGCCTTCGTCTCGTGGGTGTGGCCGGCGCTGAAGGGCGACAAGGCACAGGCCAGGCAGGCCAAGGAATTCAAGGAGCGCAAGGAAACCGGCTACGCGACGAGCGAGGCGCAATACCGCTTCTGGGACCACAACCTGCCGATGGGCCGCGTCGCTCACCTGCATGTGCTCGACCTCGCCAGCGGCAAGACGCGCGACCTGTTCGAAGGCACGCCCTACGAGCTGAGCCGCGCCGACCCCGACGCCGGCTGCTTCGACATCTCACCCGACGGCAGGCGCATCGTCTTCGCGTTCGACCCTGCGCCCGAAAAGCGCGTCGGCAACAACTTCGCGCTTGCCGAGATCGAGCTCAAGGGCGGGCGCGTCAGCGTGCTCGCCAAAGACGCCGGCTGGGACATGGGCTCGCCGCGCTACAGCCCCGACGGCGAACGCGTCGCCTTCATCGCCAGCCACCAGGGCGTGAAGCACACGATGCCGGGCCAGCTCGCGCTGTGGGAGCGCGAGTCGGGCCGCTGGGACCTGCTCAGCGCCGAGTGGGACCATGAAGTGCATGCGCCGCTGCGCTGGGAAGCCGACGGCCAGGCCGTGCTGCTGCGCGCCGAACAGCAGGGCCGCACCCACCTGTGGCGCTTCGACGTGCCCGACCGCCGCGCCGAAGTGGTGGTGCACGGCGGCACCGTGGCCGCCTTCGACAAGGCCGCCGGCACGCTGGTGACGCTGGCCGACGCCATCGACCATCCGCCTTTTCTGCGCGCCCACCTGCCGGGCGAGGCCGCGCGCCGCATCGAGCGCTTCAACGACACGCTGCTGAACAGCCTGGCCAGCGGCCGCAGCGAGGAGCTCTGGTTCAAGGGCGCGCTCGGCGACCCGGTTCAGATGTGGATCACCTACCCGCCGGGCTTCAGCGCGAAGAAGAAATATCCACTGATGCACCTGATCCATGGCGGCCCGCACACCGCGTTCGGCGACGCCTGGCACTTCCGCTGGAACGTGCAGGCCTTCGCGGCGCAGGGCTACGTCGTCGCCTGCGTCAACTACCACGGCTCGTCGGGCTTCGGCTACGCCTTCCTCGACAGCATCACGCACCGCTGGGGCGCGCTCGAACTCGACGATGTCGAAGCGGCCACCGACCTGCTGCTGAAAAAACCCTGGGCCGACAAAACGCGCGTGTTCGCCACCGGCGGCAGCTACGGCGGCTTCATGGTGGCGTGGATGAACGGCCACGTGAAGCCCGGGCGCTACGCGGCCTACGTCTGCCACGCCGGCTGCTTCGACTGGACGGCGATGTTCGCCGACGACGCCTACACCTGGCACGCGAAGGAACTCGGGGCCTGGTACTGGGACGACATCACCAAGATCAACGCGCAGAGCCCGCACGCGTTTGCAACGAACATGACGACGCCCACGCTCGTCATCCACGGTGCACTCGACTACCGCGTGCCCGACGCCCAGGGGCTGGCCTACTACAACACGCTGAAGGCGCGCAACGTCGATGCCCGGCTGCTGTGGTTCGCCGACGAGAACCACTGGATCCTCAAGCCGCGCAACTCCAGGCAGTGGTACGGCGAGTTCTTCGACTGGTTGAAAAAGCACGACGTGGCTGCGGGCAAGGCCGCGCGGCGCTGAAATGGCGACGGCTCAGGCGGCAGCGACACGCACGCAGTTGCGGCCCGCGTCCTTGGCGCGGTAGAGCGCGGCGTCGGCACGCCGCAGCGCCTGGTCGATGTCCTCGCCGACGGCGTCGACCAGCGCCACGCCGACGCTCACCGTCAGCGCCTTTCCGTCGGCCACGGCCTCGCACACACGCTGCGCCAGGCCCTCGGCGACAGCGCGATCACAGCGCGCCAGCAGCAGGCAGAACTCTTCGCCACCCAGGCGGCCCAACGTGTCGCCGCTGCGCACATGCGCGGCCAGCGTCTGCGCGACGCGGCGCAGCGCGGTGTCGCCGGCGGCGTGTCCATGGCTGTCGTTGATGCGCTTGAAATGGTCGATGTCCACCATGAGCAGCGCGTACGGCAGGCCGCCGCGCTGCGCGCGCTGGTGCACCGCGTGCAGCGCCGCCATGAAACCGCGCCGGTTCGCCACGCCGGTGAGCGCATCCATATGCGACTGCGCCAGCAACTGCTGGAACACACGCCCGAGCACGAGGCGGATCTGCGCCAGGTTGAACAGGCCACCGACGAAGAAGATGACAAACGCATACGCCATGCTGAGCGAGGTGGGCGCGCCGATCGCCAGCGCCACCGGATCGGGCGAGACCGCGGCCAGCACCGCGCGCACCAGGAACGCCAACGCGGTGCTCGCCAGCGTCAGCGCCACCGCGGCGGCGAAGATGCGCGCGCCACGTGCTTCGTGGCGCCAGAACGCCCAGCCCAGCGCCAGGCAGCCGCTGCCGACCATCAGCGACACCCACACCAGGCGCAGCCGGTGGCCATCGGCCTGCCAGCGGGTGGCCCCGAGCAGCAGCAGCGTGAGCACGACGACGCCGAGATACACGCGGTCCGGCAGCGGCTGTCGATAAAAACGCAGCACACCGCGATGCACCAGCATCAGGCTGGCGATGACGATGGCATCGGCCAGCACGCGCAGCACATGCTCGCGCGGCCACGGGCCCAGATACAGGCCGAGCGCGGCGGCCAGCGCGAGCCAGAAACCCGCGAAGTGAGCCTCGGTGCCACGCACCTGGCGTTGCATCGCCGCCGCCATCGACCAGCCCGCGGCATGCACCAGGAACTGCGCCGCCATCAACCCCAGCAACAGCGTCACGCCCTGTTGTGCATCGCTGGCAATGGATGCCATCGTGTGCGCTCAGTGCGGCGCCGCGGCGTCGAGCACGACACAGTCGCGGCCCGCGGCCTTGGCGTGCAGCAGCGCGGCGTCGGCTCGCGCCAGCACGTCCTGCGCCGCTTCGTCGGGCGCGCCGGCAACGGCCACGCCCACGCTCACCGTCAGCGCAGCCTGCGTCTGCGGCCACGCCGCCGCGCGCACCGCCTGACACAGCCTGTCGGCGGCCAGGCGTGCACCCTGCTCATCGGCCTGCGACAGCAGCAGGCAGAATTCCTCGCCGCCGATGCGCGCCACCGCGTCGACATCACGCGCCATGCCGCTCAGCAGGCCGCCGAGCTGCACCAGCACCGCGTCGCCGGCAGCGTGGCCATGCTGGTCGTTGACGGCCTTGAAGTGATCCACGTCCACCACCAGCAAGGCATAGGCTTCATCGAAGCGGCGCCGGCGCGCCGCCGCGCGCGTCAGGCGCGGCGCCAGACCGCGCCGGTTCAGCAGCCCGGTCAGCGGGTCGTGGATGGCCAGGCGTTGCAGACGGCGCACGAGCCGGTTGGCCACCAGATAGGCCAGCGCCATGTTGAGCAGCAGCCCGGCCACCATGAACATCACCACGACACCGGCATTGAAATGGGTCGACTGGTCGAGCGGGCGCGCCGCCAGCTCGGGCTGCCACAGGCCGACCGCCACGCGCACCGTGTAGACCGCACCGAGCAGCGCAAACGGCAGCACGACGACACGCGCCGCCAGATGGTCGCCGGCGCGGTGCAGCGCGCGGTGGGTCTCGACGGCACAGCGCAGCAGCGTCCAGGCGATGAGGCAGGACGTGGCCAGCACCGCCAAACGGCCGTTGACCGGGTTTGCCTCGTAGGCGCCCAGCGCGAGCAGCACCAGCGCCAGCAGCAGCAGCGATTCGCGGTCGGTGGTGCGCAGGCGAAGAAAGATCTGCACCCCGCGACGCATCACCAGGAAGGCGCCCATCGCGAGCAGATTGGCGACGACGATGGTGACGAAATCGGGCCACTGCCCGCGCTGCAGGATGAGCAGCAGCGCCGCACCGCTGGACATCGCCGCCGTGCCCCAGTGCGTGGCGGCACGGCGCGACAGTCCCAGCCATGTGCCGGCCATCCACCAGCCGATGGAGAACAGGCCCTGCTGCAAGGCAATGATCGTCAAGACGATGTTCATGGGCCGCAAGCCGCAGCATCAGCGCTCGGCGGAGTATGCCAGCGTCATGGGCACCCGGGCGGCAGCGCTTGGGCGCCGCCCGCCGGGCGACAATAGCCCGTCTCGCCCACTGCCGGCGGCGCTGGCAACCGAAAGCCGAAGGCCATGCTGATCAATTTCTTCTACACCTTGCGCGCCGCCAAGCTGCCGGTGTCGGTCAAGGAATATCTGACGCTGCTGCAGGCGCTGCAGGCCGGCGTCATCGACGACGACGGCGGGCCGACGGTCGACAAGTTCTACTTCCTCGCGCGCACCGCGATGGTCAAGGACGAGGCCCATTTCGACAAGTTCGACCGCGCCTTCAGCGCCTACTTCAAGGGCGTCGAGCTGCTCACCGACTTCACCCAGGACGTGCCGCTGGACTGGCTGCGCAAGACGCTCGAACTCGAACTCAGCGCCGAGGAAAAGGCGGCCATCGAAGCGATGGGCTGGGACGAGTTGATGCAGACGCTGAAAAAGCGCTTCGAGGAGCAGAAGGAACGCCACGAAGGCGGCAACCGCATGATCGGCACCGGCGGCACCAGCCCCTTCGGCGCCTACGGCTACAACCCGCAGGGCATACGCATCGGCCAGGACAAGGGGCGCAACCGCAGTGCGGTGAAGGTCTGGGACCAGCGCTCGTACAAGGACTACGACGACACCAAGGAACTCGGCACGCGCAACATCAAGGTGGCGCTGCGCCGGCTGCGCCGCTTCGCGCGTGAAGGCGCCGAGGAAGAGCTCGACCTCGACGACACCATCCACCGCACGGCCGCCAACGCCGGCATGCTCGACATCAAGATGGTGCCCGAGCGCCACAACAAGGTGAAGGTGCTGCTGCTGATGGACGTCGGCGGCACGATGGACGAACACATCCACCGCGTCGAGGAACTCTTCAGCGCCACGAAGACCGAATTCAAGCACCTCGAGTTTTTCTACTTCCACAACTGCGTCTACGACTTCATGTGGAAGAACAACCGGCGCCGCTTCAGCGAGAAGTTCGCCACCTGGGACGTGATCCGCAAGTACAACAAGGACTACAAGCTGATCTTCATCGGCGACGCCACGATGAGCCCGTACGAAGTGTTGCAGCCCGGCGGCAGCGTCGAATACAACAACGAGGAGCCGGGTGCCGAGTGGCTGCAGCGGCTCACGCATGCGTTCCCGAAGTTCGCCTGGATCAACCCCGAGCCGCAAGGCGTGTGGCAGTACCGGCAGAGCATCTCCATCGTGCAGCAGTTGATGAACCAGCGCATGTTCCCGCTCACCCTCAACGGCCTCGAAGGCGCGATGCGGCTGCTCAGCAAATGAGCTGGTCGGGGGCCGCCGCGGCGCTGGCGACCTTGATGCTGGCGGGCTGCGCCGCACTCGGCGGCAAGACACCGCCTGCCAGCGCCGAGCCCGGTGCGCCGGGGGCCGCCGGCGCCGCGACCCCGGCGCGCGCGAGCGCCGCCCTCGAGGTCGTGGCGCCGCCCGCGCTGAAGGCGCTGCTCGAAAAATACCTCGACATCGCACGCGTGGGCAGCCTGACGCACGACGACAGCATCGATGACAGCGAGTGGTCGCGCCTGATCGACGCCGCGCCGGCGCAGGCGCGCGAACTGCTGCAAACCGAAGGTTATTTCGAGCCCAGGATCGTGCTCACGCGCGAGCCCGACGCAGGCGGCGCGCAGCACCGCGTGAAGCTGGTGCTCGAGCCCGGCCCGCGCGTGCACATCTCGCGCGTGACGCTGGACGTCGAAGGCGAGCTCGAACGGGCGGCGTCGGCCGGCAACGCACGCGCGGTGCGCACACTGGCCGAGTTGCGCAGCGCATGGGCGCTGCCGGCGGGCCAGCCGTTTCGCAACCCGGCGTGGGAGCAGGCCAAGGCCGCCGCGCTGGCGCGCCTGCGCGCCGCCGGCTACGCCAGCGCCACCTGGAGCGGCACCGGCGCCGAGATCGACACCCCGACGCAGCAGGCGCGGCTGTTCGTGGTGGCCGACAGCGGGCCGCTGTACCGTTTCGGCGAACTGGAGGTCGAAGGCCTGGCGGCGCAGGATCTGCAGACGGTGAAGAACCTGGCGAATTTTCGCGCCGGCACGCCGGTCAGCGAAACGCTGCTGCTCGACTACCAGGACCGGCTGCAGAAGTCGGGCTTGTTCGACAGCGCCACCGTCACGCTGGACCCCGACCCGGCACACGCGGGCGCCGCGACGATCCACGTGCGCGTGAGCGAGGCGCCGCTGCAGGTCTACACCTTCGGCGTCGGCATCAGCGCCAACACCGGGCCGCGTGCGTCGGTGGAACATCTGTACCGCCGTGTCTTCGGCTTCGCCGCCACCTCGCGCAACAAGCTCGAATGGGGGCGCCTGCGCCAGGCCTGGGACGGCGAGCTCAGCAGCCATCCGGGCGAAGGCCTGTACCGCTACGTGCTCGGCGGCACCGTCGAGCGCCTGCAGTCCGACACCGACGTCGTGCTCTCGCAGCGTGTGCACGTGGGCCGCACGCAGGACATGCAGCGCCGCGAGCGCTACTACTTCCTCGAGACCGAACGCTCGGAGCAGACCACCGGCACCTCGAGGATCGACACGCTTGCGTTCACGGCCAATTACCACCTCATCCTGCGCCGGCTCGACGACCTGGTGCTGCCGACCAAGGGCTACACACTTTCGCTGCAAGGCAACGTCGGGCGCTCGCGCGGCACCCACGCCGAGACCGGGCCGTTCAGCCGCCTGTACGGCCGCTTCACCGGCTATCTGCCGCTGGGCGGCACCTGGTACGGTCAGGCGCGGCTGGAACTCGGCCAGGTGGTGAAGAACGACGCCGTAGCGGTGCCGCAGTCGCAGTTGTTCCGCGCCGGCGGTGACGATTCGGTGCGCGGCTACGGCTACCGCAGCCTGGGTCCGCTGCTCGACGGCGCCGTCACCGGCGGCACGACGCTGATGACGACGAGCATCGAATTCGCGCGCCCCCTCAGCGCGTCGCTGCCATCGGTCTGGGGCGCCGTGTTCGCCGACGCCGGCAGCGCGAGCAATGGCTTCAACACGCTGCACCCGGTGGTCGGCGTCGGCGTCGGCGTGCGCTGGCGCAGCCCCGTCGGCCCGCTGCGCCTGGACTGGGCCTATGGCGAGGCCGTGCACAGCGCGCGCCTGCACTTCAGCGTCGGCATCGCGTTCTGACCATGGAAGCGCCGCAGCCGCCCACCCCGCCGCGTTCGCTGCGCCCCGGTCTGCCACTGCTGCTGCCGGCGGCCTACATGCTGGCCTTGCTGTTGCTGCTGCTGGCGCTGCTGGCGGGCACCGCACTGTGGGCGCTGCGCAGCGAAAACGGCACCCGCTGGCTGTTGCCGCGCCTGCCGGGTGTGCAGGCCGAGGGCGTGCGCGGCGCGCTGCTGTCGCCGCACTTCGAGGCCGACCGGCTGCGCGTGCAATGGGACGGCGGCCGGCAAGCGCTGACGCTGCGCCAGTTCAAGGGCGACGGCCTGCAATGGTCGTGGCGCCCGGCACGCGGCGCCTGGCTGGGGCTGGATGCACGCGCGCTCAGCGCCGCCGGCGTGAGCTACGACGCCGGGCCGCCGAGCAACGCGGCGGCGCGGCCGCTGTCGGCGCCCGCGTCGCTGGCGTTGCCGCTGCGCCTGACGGTGGATTCGCTGCACATCGACGAGCTGCGCGTCGGCACGCTCGCACCGCTGCGCGGGCTGCAGGCCAGGGTGGCGCTCGATGTCGACGGCAGCCATCGCGTCGAACAGCTCCGGCTCGACTGGGACCGCCTGCGGCTGCAGGGCGAGGCGCGCATCGACACCGGCCGCCCGTTCAACGTGCAGGCGCGGCTGCTGGCCGCGCCGCTGCAGCCGGGCGACGCCTACGCCGCCACGCTGCAGGCCGGCGGCCCGCTCGACGCGCTGACGCTGGACGCCGTGCTGCGCGGCGCCGCACGTGCCGGCCATGCGGCGCCGCAGGCCGACGTGCATGCCGTCGTGCACCCGTTCGCGGCCTGGCCGCTGGGCGAAGTCCAGGCACGCACCGAAGCGCTGGATCTGGCGGCGCTGTTCAGCGCCGCGCCGCAGACGAGCCTGAGCGGCACGGTGCAGGTGCAGAGTTCGGCGCGCGATGCGCCCATCGCCGCCAGCGTGCAACTCGACAACAATGCCGCCGGGCGCTGGAACGAAGGCCGGCTGCCGCTGCGCCGGCTGCAGCTTGCGCTGCAGGCCAGCCTCGACGAGCCCGACCGGCTGCGCATCCGCCAGCTCGAACTGCAGCTCGGCAGCGCCACCCAGCCCGCCGGCCGCTGGACGGCCGAGGGTCGGTGGAGCCGCCACAGCTTGCAGCTCGACACCACGCTGCACGACGTGCTGCCGCAGCGCCTGGACGGCCGCGCCGCCAACGTGAGGCTGTCGGGGCCGCTGGCGCTGACGCTGCAAGGGTTGCCGTCGCCGGGGACCGCCGCCAGCACGGCGCCGCTGTCGCTGGCCATCAAGGCCACGCTCGACGGCCGCCTGCCGTCGCTCAAGCAGGGCGTGCGACTGAACATCGACGCACTGGCCGACGCTGGCCACCTCGAACTCAGGCAGTTGCGCGCCCAGGCCGGTGCCGCGCTCGCGCAGGCCACGGCCAGCGCACAACGTGCCGGCAACGGAAGCTGGCAGTTCAAGACCAACGGCAGCCTCGACGGCTTCGACCCGCGGCCGTGGTGGCCGGGTGACGCCGCCAGCATCGACTGGGGCGGCGGCCAGAGCCGGCTCTCGGCCGCGTGGCAGTTCGATCTGCAGCTTCCGGCCACGCCGGCGAGCCTGGCGCCGCTGGCGCTGCTGCAAAGCCTCGCCGGCCAGGGCCACCTGCATCTGCACGATTCGCTGCTCGCCGGCGTGCCGCTGGCACTCGACCTGACGCTCGACCAGGGGCTGCAGAAAACGGCGCAGAAGACCGCGCGCGGCGCCGCGGCGCTGGAAGGCCGGCTCGAAGCGGAACTGCGGGCCGGCGGCAACACCGTCAAGGTCTCGGGCCGCGGCGTGCCCACCGGCGCCGGCGGCGACGACCGGCTGCAGCTGGACGTCGACGCGCCATCGCTGGGCGCGCTGGGCCCGCTGTTCAGGCTGATGCCGGCCCTGCGCGCCTGGGCGCCGCAGGCCGGCAGCGTGCAGGCCGGCGTGCTGGCGCAGGGCCGCTGGCCGCTGCTGCGCACACAAGGCCAGGCGACGCTGAAGGGCCTGGAAGCGGGCGCGCTGGGCGTCGCCAATGGGCATGCGAAGTGGCAGGTCGACACCCATGACGGCAACGAGCGGCCGCTGAACCTGAACGCCGAACTCGACGGCCTGCACTACGGCCAGCGGCGCGCCGAACAACTGCGTGCCGAGCTCAGCGGCACGCTGAGCGAGCACCACCTGCGCGTCTACGGCGCGCTGCCGCTGGCACCACCGCCGATGGCCGAACAGATGCTGGGCGTCAACGCACGCTCCGGCACCCGCGCGCTGCTGCAGGCCGAAGGGCAGTGGCTGGCGCAACGCGGCGGCGCTGGCGGCGGCCGCTGGCGCGGCCATGTCACGCGGCTGGCCGTCGGAAGCTGGGACGGCAAGGCGCTGCCCGACGCCGACGCGCAGCCGCTCGCGCAATGGCTGGACGCGCGCGACCTGCGTGCCGAGCTGCAGTTCGGCGCCGACGGCCAACTGCAGCGTGTGCAGGCCGATGCCGGCCAACTGCAGCTCGCCGGCACGGCGGCGCTGCATTGGGACCGCATCGACGTCGAGCTGCCCGCCAGCGGCGCGCCCGACATCCAGTTCAAGGCCGAGGTGCGGCCCTTCAACGTGGCGCCGCTGCTGGCGCGCTTGCAGCCGACGATGGGCTGGGGCGGCGACCTGCGGGTGGCCGCCAGCGTCAACGTGCACGCGGCCGAACGCTTCGACGCCGACGTGCAGATCGAACGCCAGGACGGCGACCTCGAACTCAGCGACGGCAGCGGCACGCAGTTGATGGGTCTGACGGCGCTGAGCGTCGCCGTGAACGCGCATGGCGGCACCTGGGCCCTGAGCAGCACGGTGGCGGGGCGCTCGTTCGGCGAGTTGCAAGGCAGCGTCAACGCCGTCACCGACGCGGCGCGCCGCTGGCCGGCACCCGACGCGCCGCTGCACGGCACGCTGCGGGCCGATGTCGCCAACCTCGGTGTCTGGGGCAACTGGGTGCCGGCGGGCTGGCGCCTGGTGGGCCAGATGCGTGCCGATGCGCGCGTCGGCGGCCGCTTCGGCGCGCCCGAATACACCGGCAGCGTGCGCGGCTCGGGCCTGGGCGTGCGCAACCTGCTGCAGGGGGTGAACGTCAGCGATGGCGCGCTCGCAATCACGCTGCAGGGCACAACGGCGCAGATCGAGCACTTCACGCTCAAGGGCGGCGACGGCACGCTGTCGCTCAGCGGCGGTGCGTCGTTCGGCGAAAAGCCGACGGCGCAGCTTCATCTGCAGGCCCGGCAATTCCGCCTGCTCGGCCGCGTTGACCGCCTGCTCATCGCCAGCGGCAACGCGGAGATGACGCTGCAGGCCGAGCAGATCAGGCTCGACGGCAAGTTCAAGGTCGACGAAGGCCTGTTCGACACCACGCGCAGCGACGCGCCCAGCCTGGACGACGACGTCACCGTGCACCGCGCCGGCGACGCGCCGAAGAGCGCGGACGCCGGCGCCGCGCCGCGCGCGCAGCGCAACGTCACGGTGGCGATCGACGTCGACCTCGGCGACAAGCTGCGCATCCGCGGCCATGGGCTGGACACCGCGCTCGCCGGCGAACTGCACATCAGCACGCCGGGCGGGCGGCTGTCGGTGCAGGGCACGGTGACGGCCGAACGCGGCACCTACCAGGCCTACGGGCAGAAGCTCGAGATCGACCGCGGCATCGTCGCCTTCAGCGGCGAGCCGGGCAACCCGCGGCTGGACATCCTGGCGCTGCGGCCGAACATCGACAGCCGCGTCGGCGTCTCCATCACCGGCAACGTGCTGACGCCGCGCGTGCACCTGTACAGCGACACCGACATGAGCGACACCGACAAGCTCTCCTGGCTGGTGCTCGGCCGCGCGCCCGACGGCCTGGGCCGCACCGACACCGCGCTGCTGCAGCGCGCGGCCATCGCGCTGCTGTCGGGCGAAGGCGAGGCGCCGAGCGATGCCTTCATGCGCACGCTGGGCATTGACGAGCTGTCGCTGCGCCAGAGCGACGGCGACGTGCACGAGACCGTCATCAGCCTCGGCAAGCAGCTGTCGCGCCGCTGGTATGTCGGCTACGAACGCGGCGTCAACGCCACCGCCGGCACCTTCCAGCTCATCTACCGCATCGCCCAGCGCTTCACGCTGCGCGCGCAGAGCGGACTGGAAAACGCGATCGACGTCATCTGGGTCTGGAAGTTCGACAAGCTGCAGCCGCCGCCGCTGCCCAAGCCCGTCGTCAAGCCGGCGAGCGGCGGCACGGCCAAACCCTGAAGCCGGCGATCACGCGCTGCGTTGCCGGGCATCGGCTTCGCCTGCGACTGCGGCCGCCGCAGGCGAGCGCGCCGCGCGCCCGCGGCGCAGGAAGCCAATGATCTGCACCAGCAGCAGCAGCGCGCAGGCGGCAACGAACGTGGCGCTGATGGGCTGCGCGACGAAAGCCGTCAGGTCGCCGCGCGAGAGCTCCAGCGCGCGCCGGAAGTTCTCTTCCAGCAGCGGGCCGAGCACGAAGCCCAGCACGATGGGGGCGACCGGAATCTCCAGCGCCATGAAGAGGGCGCCGATGGCGCCGAACACCACCAGCTCGCCGACGTCGAACAGGCTGTTCTTCATGCTGTAGACGCCCAGGCAGAGGAAGAAGGTGGCGGCTGGAAACAGCAGCCGGTACGGCACGCGCAGCAGGCGCACCCAGACGCCGATCAGCGGCACGTTCAGCACCACCAGCAAGGCGTTGCCGATCCAGAAACTGGCGATCAGGCCCCAGAAGATGTCCGGGTGCTCGGTGATGAGCTGCGGCCCGGGCTGGATGCCCTTGATGATGAGCGCACCGAGCAGCAGCGCCATCACCACATCGCCCGGAATGCCCAGCGTCATGGTCGGAATGAAGTCGACCTGGGTCTTCGAATGCGACGCGGCCTCGGGCGCCACCACGCCTTCGATCATGCCGGTGCCGAAGCGCTCGGGCTCGCGCGAGACCTTGCGTTCCAGCGCATAGGCGATGAAGGTCGTGATGGTCGGCCCGGTGCCGGGAATGGCGCCGAACAGCGTGCCCACCATCGTGCCGCGCAGCATCGGCAGCAACGAGCGCTTGAGCTCGGCGCGCGTCGGCCGCATGTCGCGCATCGACATCGTTGCCTTCGCGGGCAGGATCGTCTTGCGATTGACGGTGACGAGGAAGTCGGCCACCGCAAACAGGCCCATGCAGATCGCCCCCAGGTCGACACCGTCCGAGAGCGCCGCGAAGCCGAAGGAAAAGCGGATCGTGCCGCTGCTCACGTCGGTGCCGACGACGCCGCACAGCAGCCCGAAGAGCGTGGCGGCAAGGCCTTTGAGCGGCGAGCCGCGCGACATCGTTGCACCCGCGAGCAAACCGAGCAGCATGATCGCCGAGACCTCGGCGGGGCCGAACTTGAACGCCAACGCCACCAGCACCGGCGACAGGAAGACCATCACCGCGATGCCGACCGATGCGGCAAAAAACGACGCCATCATCGTCACGCCCAGCGCCGCGCCACCGCGGCCGGCGCGCGTCATCGGGTAGCCGTCGAGGCAGGTCACCGCGTGCGGTGGATGGCTGGGCAGGTTGAGCAGGATGGCGCCGATGGCGCCGCCGTATTGCGAGCCGTAGAAGATACCGGCCAGCATCAGGATCGCCGGCACCGGCGGGATCACGTAGGTCAGCGGCAGCAGCATCGAAATCGTCGTCAGCGCGCCCAGGCCCGGCAGCACGCCGACGAGGTTGCCCAGCAGCACGCCGAACACCGACCACATCAGATGGCTGGGCTGCAGCGCGACGCCGAAGCCGTACCACAGGTCCATCAGGGATTGATGCATGGCGCGGCCGGGCGCCTTCAGGCGCCCCAGGCGAAAGCCGGCATCTGCACGCGCAGACCCCAGATGAAGATCAGCCAGCCCGCGACGACCATCGCTGCGGCCAGATACAGCGCATCGCGCGGCCGGTTCGTGCGGTCGGCGAGCGCGGCGATGAAGGTGCAGGCAAAGGTGGCCGGCACCATGCCGCCGTAGCTGCCGAGCACGACGAAGGCGCCGATGGCGCCCAGGATGCAGCCCCAGGCGCGCCACTCGAAGGCGGCGCCGGCGTGCGGCTCCGAGCGCCGAACCGCGCTGCCGCCGACTGCGGCACCCGTGGTCAGTGCAATCAGCGCGCCGACCGCCGTCAGCAACACGCCAAGCACCACCGGCACGAAGCCGGCGCCCATGTGCGTCAGGTCGCCGACGTGGTAGCGCCACGCGGTCAGCGCCACCGCCACGCCCAGCAGCATCAGCAGCGCACCGGCCAGGTGGTCCTTCGCGAATCGCGGTCGATGCATCGGCGTTGGCGTCATCTCGCGGGCATGCACAGCCGCAGCGCGGTCATCGGGTCGAGAGCTGCAAGCCGTTGTCGTCGGCGTCGAAGACCATGCGTGCCGGCCAGGGCTTCCACGGCAGGCCGAGCGCTGCGTCGTTGGGGTCGGCGTTGCGTGCGAAGCTGCCGATGCTCTTCATCATGGTGCCCGACAAAGCCAGTCGGCCGCGCTCGTTGGCCTTCGTGAACAGGATGTTCGAGTACAGCGAAGGCTCGAAATTGCCAAACACGAACGGCAGGTCGAAGGTGTGCGCGGCGCCGAAGATGACGTCGAAGGGCGCGGGCAGCCGGTCCCAGTCGAATTCATAGCACCAGACGTCGCTCTGCCTGGACCGCAGCGCGTTCAGCACGTCGTCGCGGATCGCATCGAACCAGATGCGGCCGAGCTCGGCGGTGCGGGCGTTGAAGCCGGTGCCGGGCTTGTCGGCGGGCAGGTAGGCGGCCGGTATCCACTGCTCGACGCTGGTGGCCGGCGGCGCCTCGGCGTTGTAGTGCGAGACGAGCGCGAACACGGCCGCATCGCCCAGCAGGCGCCCGCTGACGCCCCCCAGCGACGGGCGTATCGCCAGCAGTTGCGGGAACAGCTTGGTTTCGTCGCGTGTGCCTCCGGCCAGCACGGGCACCTTGACGTAGCGCCCTTCGCGGATCGCCGTGATGGGGTCGGCGGCAACCACCCATCCGTCGGCTATCGGGTTCGACGTCGACATGTGGCGCGGCGCGAGCCGCGTGTGCACGGTGGTGAGCAGCGCATCGGCCGACTGGCCACGCAGGTACGCCGCCATCGCCGGCGCGCCGCGCGAGCGGACCAGCGCCCGCGCCGCAGCCTCGTCGCTCGCCGAGCCGTCGGCGCGCAGCGACTCCAGCAGCAGCGCCTCGCCACGCGTCGCCCACACCGCCCGCGGCAGCACGCCGGGGATCGCGCCCTTGGGCAGCGTGGCCGCGCTGGAGATGCCGCCGCTGAGCGCCACCACACGCTGGAACAGCGCGCTCGTGCGCGCCACCAGCATCGGCGAAGTGAGCAAGGCGTAGACGTTCACCGCGCCTGCGGACTGCCCCATCAGCGTCACACGCTGCGGGTCGCCGCCGAAGTTGGCGATGTTGCGCTGAACGAATTCAAGCGCCTTGACGATGTCGAGCAGCGCAAAGTCGCCCGAGTCGTCTTCGGCGTGGCCGGTCTTCAGCGGCGCTGAATCCAGGAAGCCGAAGATGCCGAGCCGGTAGTTGACCGAGACCACCACCACGCCCTGGCTCTTGGCCAGCGCGCTGCCGTCGTAGACCGGGTCGGCGGTATAGCCGGTGATGTTGCTGCCGCCGTGAACCCACACGACCACCGGGCGCGGCGCGGCTGCCGGCGCGGCCGGGGCCCAGATGTTCAGGTACAGGCAGTCCTCGGCGCCCAGCGTCTTGCCGAGCGTGCTGCCGATGGTGGCGTCGTAGCGGTTGTGCAGGCCCGGCCCGTAGAGCCGGCCCGTCTGCACGCAGGCCGGCGCAAACGCCGTTGCCGGCCGCGCCGTGGTCCAGGGCGCGGGGTCGACCGGCGCCCGCCAGCGGCGCTCGCCGAGCGGTGGCTGGGCGAAGGGCACGCCCTTCCACGCCAGCGTGCCGTGGGCTGCCGAATCGTCGCTGCCGATCACCGGGCCGAAGGCCGTGTTGCGCTGCATCTCGCTGGCCATGCGGGGGCCGGTTTGCGGGCCGCTTCGCGGGCCGTTCGCACAACCCTGCACGAGCGCCAGCACGCCAAGCGCGCAGGCGAGCTGCCATTTCGTCATGGTCGGGTCTCCGGTTGCTGTTGCGTGCGCATCGCTTCACCCCACGGTGATGTGCGCGGCCTTGATGACCTGGGCCCACTTGCGTGTTTCGCTGTCGATGAAGGCAGCGAACGCGGCCGCCGTGCCCCCGCGCGTCTGCAGGCCGAGGGCTTCGATCTTGTTGCGGATCTCTGCGTCGGCCAGCGCGGTGTTGGTCAGCGTGTTGAGCTGCGCCAGCACGGGTGCCGGGGTGCCCGCGGGCGCCATCAGGCCGTACCAGCCGTAACCCACGACGCTGGGCAGCCCCAGCTCGGTGAAGGTCGGCGTCTGTGGTTCGCCCGTGGTGCGCTGCTCGGTGGCCACGGCAAGCACACGCAGCTTGTTGGCCCGGATGTGCGGCATCGCCGCCGTGATCGCCGTCAGCGTGCCGTCGATGCGCCCTGCCAGCAGTTCGATGTAGGACGGCGCGTCGCCGCGGTACTGGATGGCCACGCCTTTGACGTTCGCGGCACGCAGGAAGAGCTCGATCGTCAGGTGCGGCGCGGAGCCGGCGCCGGGCGAGCCGAAGCTCAGGCCCTTGGGGTTGTTCTTGCCGTACTGGATGAACTCGGCCAGCGTCTTGTACGGTGCATTCGCATTGACGATGAGGAACAAGGGCGCGATGGCCGTGCTCACGATCGGCGCAAAGCTCTTGTCGACGTCGTAGGGCAGGTCCTTGTAGAGCGCGGCGCCGATCGAAATGGGGGCGGCGGCGTGCAGCAGCGTGTAGCCGTCCGCGGGCGCGTGGGCCACATAGTCGTTGGCGATGCGGGTGCCCGCGCCTGCCTTGTTCTCGACGACGACGCTCTGCCCCAGCTTGGCGGCGAGATAGTCGCCGATCAGCCGCGTCAGGATGTCGCTCGGGCCGCCGGCCCCGTACGGCGAAATGAGGTGGATGGGGCGCGACGGCCAGGCCTGCGCGAAGCCCGGCAGCGGCAGCGACGCGGCGAGCGCGCCGGCGGTGGCACCCAGAAAGTGGCGGCGATCGAAGGTCATGCTTGTCTCCTTTATGTTGTGGCTTACGTCGGGGTCGTCAGAGGCCTCAAGGCCGTCAGAGCCGTTGAAGCGGCGGATAACGGTAGCGGTACTCCAGGTGGGCGGCGCGCGGCTGGTACAGGCGCAGCACCACGTAAAAGCGCTCGCCGAACGGCGCCGGCAGCCAGTTCACGCCGCGGCCCGGGTTCGTGGCCTGGATGCGGATCACGAGGCCGCCGTCGGCGTCGTGCTGCAGCCCCGGCGTGCGGTCGCCGATGGAATGACGGTCGATCTCGTTGGCCACGAGCAGGCAGTCGCTGCGGCGGTACATCGTCAGCGACCAGAAGGCGTCGACCTCGAGGGCGGCCGCCGAGGGCAGGCGCAGTTCGTAGGCATGGGCGCCGTCCAGCGGCCTGCCTTCGACGTCGACCTCGGCCGTGGGGTACATCGCCTCGTCGATGCCGAGCGCGCCGATGAAGTTGCGCGCCACGCGTGCGCGCTTCAGGTAGTCGTGGCCCCAGCTCGTGCGCACCGTCAGCGGGATGGCCCAGCCGCCGCCCAGCGTCTGCGGCTGTTCGCGCTCGCGCAGCTCGTCGAACAGGCGCGGCAACAACGGGTCCATCTCGTCCATCGCGTCGCGCCTGGGCGGCCAGTCCAGCACCTCGCCGGCCGGCGGCGCGTTGCGCGCAAGCGCCTCGTCGACGACGGCGCGGTACAGCGCCGCCGACGGCACCTCGCCGGCGCAGGCCTGCAGGTGCACGGCGACGCGCATCGCCGCGTCGCTGCCGTCCAGGCGCGAGATGCGCAGTTGCAACTGCAGGCTGCGCACCAACGCCGCGTCGGGCCCGTCGTCTTCGACCAGCACGCGCCCGATGAGCCAGACATCGGCGCCGGGTGCTGCGATCACCTGGCTCACGCCCGCCGGCACCACGCCCTGCCAGCCCGGCCCGTGCACCAGCGTGCGCTGCGCCCGGTTGCCGGTGGTTCTGCGCCCGACGTAGGCGAACGGGTTGGTCCACGCGTCGAGCAGGCCGAGCGTCCAGTAGCGATCGCCCATCTCGGGCGAATCGATCAGCACCGGCCCCTGCGACAGGTCGAGCCACGCATTGCTGAAGACGGTGTCGTTGTTCGGGCTCACCACCTCGCGGTCGCCCGGGCCGATGCGCCGATGCGTGTGCGTGAACTGGTTGACCCAGCGCTGCGCGCCGTGGCGGTGTTCGCTGGCGAAGCCCTGCACCGGGTGGCGTCGTGCCGTGGTGGCCGCGCGCATGCGCATCATCTCGAACAGCGGCAGCGTCTGGATCAGCACGCTGCGAAGCTGGCTGGTTTCGAGCCGGGGGTCGAGCTGGAGGGTGCTGTCCATGGTGTCAGGCGACGCCACCGGTGCGCCGCAGGTCGGCGATTTCATGATCGGCATAACCGGCTTCCGCGAGCAGGGTGTCGCTGTCGGCGCCGCACGCGGGCGCGGCAGGCGGTGTGGCGTGCCGGGCGTTGCCCATCCGGTAGGGCAGGCCGAGCGCGCGGTAATGGGTGCCATCGCGCGCGGCGGCGTCGACGAGCATGCCGCTGGCCTCCACGTCCGGACTCGCCAGCACCTGGCGATAACTGCGCACCGCACCGGCCACGATGCCGTTGGCGCTGAGCAGCGTGACGCACTGTTCGCTGCTCATCGACGACAGGCACTCGCGCAGCACGACGCGCAACGCGGCGCGGTGTTCCACCCGTCTGGCGTTGCTGCAAAAGCGCGGGTCGGTGGCCAGTTCCTCGCGCCCCATCACGCGGCAGAAACGCACCCAGTGTTCATCGGCGTAGGCCGACAGCACGATCTGACCATCGCGCGTGGGCACCACCTCGGCGGCCGGCGCGTTGTTGGGCTGACCGTCACCGATGCGCGTGGGCTCGGGCGCGCCGCCGAGATAGTCGCACCAGTTCGGCGCCTGCAGATGCAGCGCCGCTTCGAGCAGCGAGGTCTCTATCGTCTCGCCGACGCCGCTGCGCTCGCGCCCCAGCAGCGCCGCCAGGACGGCCTGCGCGCCCAGATGGGCCGCCGCCGCATCGATGATCGGCGCGCCCACCTTCTGCGGCGGCCGGTCGGGCTCGCCGGTGATCGACATCAAACCGCTCTCGGCCTGCGCGGCGATGTCATAACCCGGCCGCGCATGCGAGGGCCCGCGGCTGCCGAAGCCGGAGATCGACAGATAGACGATGCGCGGAAAACGCTCGCGCACCGCGCGCGGCCCGACACCGAGCTGCTCGACGACGCCCGGGCGCAGGTTCTGGATCACCACGTCGGCGCGCGAGATCAGCCGCATCGCCGCCTCGCGGCCGGCGTCGAGCTTGAGGTTCAGCGCGATCGAGCGCTTGCCGCGGTTGTAGGCGCGCACCATGGCCTCGCCGTAGCGGCCGATGTGGCGGGCCTGGTCGCCGCCGATCGGCTCCACCTTGATGACGCTGGCGCCGAGTTCGGCGAGCACCATCGCGGCGCCCGGGCCGGCGATGTACTGACCAAGGTCGATGACGCGCACGCCTTTCAGCGGTGTCGCCGGCGCCGCGGTGTCGGGCTGGATTCTGGGGTTCATGGAGCGCAGACAATAGGTTGTGCGGCCATTCCTGAACATTCAATATTCCTGACCACGTGATCATCTTTGGCTATCACCTGGCGGCGGCTCGTCGCCGCTCGTTGAACGCCTGTGGCGCGAGGGCGCAGCGATGACCGGCAGCGCCGACTATCTGGTGCGCCGGCTGCGGCTGCGCCATCTGGAACTGCTGCTCGCGCTGGCTGAAACCGGCAGCGTGCGCGGTGCCGCCGGCCGCCTGAACCTGAGCCAGCCCGCCATCAGCAAGATGCTGGGCGAGATGGAAGCCGGCTTCGGCGTGCGCCTGTTCGAGCGCAGCCATCAGGGCGTGGTGGCCAACGCCTGCGGTGCCGCGGCCATCCATCGGGCGCGCGTCATGCTCAACGAGCTCGGTCGCGCGAAGGAGGACGTCGACGCGCTGCGCGCGGGCGCGGCCGCGGTGCTGCGCGTGGGGGCGCCGTCGGTGACGACGGTGGTGCCGGCGGCCATCGTGCAGTTGCGCCAGCGCATGCCGGCGGCGTCGGTGCGCATCCAGGAAGGCCGCGTGCGAGATCTCATTCAACGGCTGCTCGACGGCAAGCTCGACTGCGTGTTCGGCGCCATCACGCCCGAGCTGCTGGCGAGCGACCTGCTGCCCTTCCTTCAATCGGAGGTCTTGATCGCCGACCAGCTTGCGGTGCTGGCCGCGCTGTCGAACGCCGGCGCGCGCCGGCGCGGCCTGCGCTGGGCCGCGCTGCACGCGGCGCGCTGGGTGACGCCGCCGAAGGACACGCTGGTGCGGCAGGCCTTCATGACCGCCTTCCTCAACGACGGCGTCGAGCCACCGGAGCCGGACATCGAGGTCATGTCGTCGGTGACGATCGGCACGCTGCTGCGCATGGACCCGTCGGTGCTGTGCGCCGTGCGGCTGGAGCATGCGCGCGACGAGATCGCACGCGGCGGCGTGCGCCGCGTGGCGGTGTCGCCGACGATCCCGCTGCCATCGATGGGCCTCTTCACGCGCCGCGCCACGACGGCGCAGCCGGCGGTGGTGCAGGAGTTCGCCAGGGCGCTGCGCAAGGTGGCCGCCAGCGTCTCCTAGCCAGAAGGCATCATTCAGGCCGCCCTCCACTGTTGAGCCCGCCCATGAACTCCACCGCCCGCCGCCAGACCCTGGCCGACCTGCTGCACCGCAGTGCCGGCCGCACGCCCGACAAGACCGCGATCGTCTGCGGCGCCACGGCGTGGACCTATGCCGAGTTCGACCGCATCTGCAGCCGCGTCGCCGCCGGCCTGGCCGGGCTGGGCGTGGGCAAGGGCGACCGCGTGGCGGTGCTGGCGCGCAACTCGCACGCCTTCGCGGCGCTGCGTTTTGCGCTCGCGCGGCTGGGCGCGGTGCTGGTGCCGATCAACTTCATGCTGAAGGCCGAGGAAGCGGCCTACATCCTGCGCCACGCCGGCGCGCTGCTGCTGGCCACCGACAGCGGCCTGGCGCCGCTGGCGCGCGCCGCGGCGGCGCTGGACACCGCCGTGCGCGGCTTCGTCTGGCTGCCGTCGGAAGACGCCAGCGAGCCGGCCGACGGCATGACCTCGTTCGAGAACCTCGCGGCCAGCGCCGCTGTCTTGCCCGAGGTGTCGATCGAAGCCGGCGACCTGGCGCAGATCGTCTACACCAGCGGCACCGAGTCGCTGCCCAAGGGCGCGATGCTGACGCACGACGCGGTGATCTGGCAGTACGTGAGCTGCGTGGTGGATGCCAGCATCGCCGCCGACGACCTCGCGCTGCATGCGCTGCCGCTGTACCACTGCGCGCAGCTCGATGTCTTCCTCGGGCCGTCGATCTACGTCGGCGCCAGCAACGTCATCACCGCCAGGCCCACACCCGACAACCTGCTGCCGCTGATCGCGCGCCACCGCATCACGTCGTTCTTCGCGCCGCCCACGGTGTGGATTTCGCTGCTGCGCTCGCCGCTGTTCGACAGCACCGACCTGACGAGCCTGCGCAAGGGCTACTACGGCGCGTCGATCATGCCGGTGGAGGTGCTGCGTGAACTGGCGGCGCGGCTGCCGCATACGCGGCTGTGGAACCTGTACGGCCAGACCGAGATCGCGCCGCTGGCGACGATGCTCGGCCCCGACGACCAGTTGCGCAAGCCGGGTTCGTGCGGGCGCGCGGTGCTCAACGTCGAGACGCGCGTCGTCGACGATGCAATGCACGACGTGGCGCCGGGCGCGGTGGGCGAGATCGTGCACCGCTCGCCGCACCTGATGCTGGGCTACTTCCACGACGACGAGCGCACGCGGGCGGCGTTCGAGGGTGGCTGGTTCCATTCGGGCGACCTCGGCACGATCGACGCCGAGGGCTACATCAGCGTCGTCGACCGCAAGAAGGACATGATCAAGACCGGCGGCGAAAACGTCGCCAGCCGCGAGGTCGAGGAGACGATCTACACGCTGCCGCAGGTGTCCGAGGTGGCGGTGGTCGGTGTGGCGCACCCGCGCTGGGTCGAAGCGGTGGTGGCGGTGGTCGCCGTCAAGGGCGGCCAGACCCTGGCCGAGGCCGATGTGCTGGCCCACTGCGCGCAGCGGCTGGCCTCGTTCAAGCAGCCCAAGCGCGTGGTCTTCGTCGATGCGCTGCCGAAGAACCCGAGCGGCAAGCTGCTCAAGCGCGAGCTGCGTCAGTCCTTCGGCGCGCTGTTCGACGGCATGTCCTGAGGGCGCTGCAGGCGTGGTGCGACCGTCTGCGGCACCTGCCACGGCACCGCCTCGTTGACGCGCGGCACGAAGTCGCTCGCGCTCAGGCCGCCCAGCAGCGCCAGCGCGGCCAGCCCGGTGATGCAGACTGCGCGCAGCAGCATCGACGCCGTGCGCAGGCCCATGAAGAACCAGCCGATCACGGCCGTCTTCAGCGCCGCGATGGCGAGCGCCGCGGCCAGGTTGCCGGCACCCAGGTGCAGATGCGCGAGGCCGAAGGTCAGCGCCAGCAGCGCCAGCAGCGCGAGCCACGCCCCCACCAGCCGCAGCACGCGTGTCTTCGGCGCTTCGCGCGTGTTCATGAGCGTGGCGCCACCAGGTAGATCAGCGGATACAGCACGAGCCAGACGATGTCGACGAAGTGCCAGTACAGCGCCAGCGAATGCACACGCGGCGCACCGGCGATCTGCGATGCGCGGCGCCGGCTCGCGACTGCAAAGACCGCCGCCAGCGCCATGCCGATGGCCAGGTGCAGCGCATGCAGCGCGGTGACGACGAAGTACCACGTGAAGAAGAGTTCTGCGCCGCTGTCGTGCAGGCTGAAACCGGGACCGGGGAACAACTCGTCGCGCCATTCCAGCGTGTACTCCACGCCCTTGAGCAGCATGAACAGCGCGCCCAGCGCGCAGGCCACCCAGAGCCAGCGCGCAACGCCACGGCGCTGGCCGTCGCGCGCGGCCTCGGCGGCGAGTGCCATCGTCAGGCTGCTGGTCAGCAGCACGGCGGTGTTGGCAGTGCCGATGGCCAATTGCGTGTGCGCGCTGGCCGCAGCGAAGCCGGCTGGAGAATGCCAGCGCGCCACGCCATAGGCGACGAAGAGCACGCCGAAAAACAGCACCTCGCCGGCGAGGAAGACCCACATGCCCAGGCGCGCGGTTTCCTGGCGCAGCGTGGCGTCGGCGTGGCGCGGCGTGCGCTGCGGCTGCGCCACCGGCGCCATCGCATGCGAAGCGGCGTGATCGACGTGCTCGGCGCGCCCGCTGCGCTCGACCGGCATCGTGTGCGTGTTCATCGCGCCGGCACCGGGTATTCCGGCGTGTAGCCGTAGACGTCGTCGGGCGCCGTGGGCTCGGTGTCGAAGTTGTGCGTCGGCGGCGGCGACGCGGTCTGCCATTCCAGCCCCGTCGCGCCCCAGGGGTTGGCGCTGCAGCGCGCACCGCGGAACAGCGACCACGCGAGGTACACCGTCGGCAGCAGGTAGCCGACGGCAAGGATGGACGCGCCGGCGCTGGACAGCACGTTGAGCAACTGATATTCGGGTGGATAAGCGTGGTAGCGCCGCGGCATGCCCAGGTAGCCGAGCAGGAACTGCGGGAAGAACGTCAGGTTGAAGCCGAAGAAGATCAGCATCGCGGCGGCACGCGCCAGCATCTCGGGGTAGTCGCGGCCGCAGACCTTGGGCCACCAGAAATGCAGCGCGCCGAAGAACGCCATCACCGAGCCGCCGACCATGATGTAGTGGAAGTGGGCGACGACGAAATAGGTGTCGGTGAGGTGCACGTCGAGCGCCACCGCGGCGAGGAACAGGCCCGTGAGGCCGCCGATCGTGAACAGGCCGACGAAGCCAAGCGCGTAGAGCATCGGCGCGTCGAAGGTGATCGAGCCCTTGTACAGCGTGGCCGTCCAGTTGAAGACCTTGATCGCCGACGGCACCGCGACGATGAAGCTGAGCAGCGAGAACATCAGGTTCGCCGCCGGCGACTGGCCGCTGACGAACATGTGGTGGCCCCAGACCAGGAAACCGATGCCGGCGATGCCCAGCACTGCATAGGCCATGAAACGGTAGCCGAACAGGCGCTTGCGCGCGAAGCACGGGATGATCTCGCTCGCCACGCCCATCGCCGGCAGCACCATGATGTAGACCGCGGGGTGCGAGTAGAACCAGAAGAGATGCTGGAACAGCAGCGGGTCGCCGCCGTGCGCGGGGTCGAAGACGCCGATCTGGAACAGCCGCTCGGCCACCACCAGCAGCACCGTGACGGCCAGCACCGGCGTCGCCAGCACGAGGATGATGCTGGTGGCGTAGATGCTCCAGACGAACAGCGGCAGCCTGAACCAGCGTTGCCCCGGCACACGCAGCGTGTGCACCGTGACGATGAAGTTCAGGCCGGTGAGGATCGACGAGAAGCCGGTGACGAAGACGCCCACCAGCGTCAGCACCACGGCGCTGCTGGAGAACATCGTCGAGTACGGCGTGTAGAAGGTCCAGCCGGTGTCGACGCCGCCCATCGCCAGCGCCGCCAGCACGATGAGCCCGCCGCCGACGTAGAGGTACCAGCTCAGCAGGTTCAGGCGCGGGAACGCGAGGTCACGCGCGCCGATCATCAGCGGCAGCACGAAGTTGCCCACCACCGACGGGATCGACGGAATCAGGAACAGCCAGACCATGATCACGCCGTGCGCGGTGAAGAGCTTGTTGTAGCCGTCGTTGGAGACGAGGTCGCCGGCCGGCGTGGCGAGTTCGAGCCGGATCAGCGTTGCCGCGGCACCGCCGACGAAGAAGAAGAACATGATCGCCAGCGCATAGAGGATGGCGATGCGCTTGTGGTCGGTGGACAGCAGCCAAGAACGCAGGCTGTGGCCGTCGTCGAGGTAGCTGCGTGACGGCGGCGGGGCGCCGGTGCTGTGCGCGCGCAGGTTCATCGGGGCGCCTCCTGTGCCGTTGCCGGCAGTGAACGCAGGTAGGCCACCAGGTCCTGCAGTTGTGCTTCGTCGAGCTGGCCGCGCAGAGACGGCATCACGTCGGGCTGGCCCGCCACCACGGCGCTCTTCGGTGCGACGATCGACTCGCGCAGGTAGTTGTCGTCGGCGCGCACGCGGCGACCGTCGGCCAGGCGCACCGTGCGGCCGTACAGGCCACCGAGCGGCGGCGCGTGCACGCTGGAGCCGGCGTCGTGGCAGCTCGCGCAGGCGTACTGCCTGAAGAGCGCGGCGCCGCGCTGCTGCGGCGTGGTGTCTGCGGCAACGTCCGCGGCGCCTGCGGCGGCCACCGGCGACGCCAGCCAGCGCGCATAGGCCGCCGGCTCCATCACGCGCACGTGGCCGAGCATCGCCGAATGCTCGCTGCCGCAGTATTCCGAGCACTCGATGCGGTAGTCGCCCACCCGCGTGGCGGTGAACCACAGCCGCGTGTAGCGGCCCGGCACGACGTCCTGCTTGACGCGGAACGCGGGCACGAAAAAGCTGTGGATCACGTCCTGCGACGCCATCACCAGCACCACCGGCTGGTTCACCGGCACATGCAGTTCGTTGATCTCGCGCCGGCCGTTGCCGTGCTGCAGCTTCCACATCCACTGCTTCGCGACCACATAGACCGGCAGCGCATTCGCCGGCACCTTGTGCGCCTGCACGTTGTCGTAGGCCGACCAGACGAACAGGCCCAGGAAGAGCAGCATCGGCAGCGCCGTCCACGCCGCTTCCAGCCCGTAGGCGTGCGACGGTGGGTGCGTGCGGTCGGCGTTCGAGCCCTTGCGGTAGTGCACGCAGAACCACAGCACCAGCACGCACAGCACCACGGCCATCAGCCCGCACAGCGCGAGCATCGCGACGAACAGCGCGTCGGTGCGGCCGGCGATCGACGACGCGCTCTGCTCGATCAGATGAAACGCGAGGTCGTCGGGCGCGCGGCCCGATGTCACGCCGTTCATCGCGCCCGCCTGCGCTGCCGATGGCGCCAGAACAACGCCGCCAGGCCCAGCGTCATCAGCACGCCGAGCACGCGCAGCGTGTACAGCACGGCGCCATCGTGGCGGCCCAGCGACGGGTCGACATGGGCGCAGGCCAGCACGAGCTGGTCGGCGAAGCTGCCGATGCGCTCGTCCGACGCGGCCACCAGTGCCAGCCGCAACTGGCGCGGGTCGAAGCGCACGCCGAAGAGGTAGCGCGAGATCGTGCCGCCGGGTGTCAGCACGACGATGCCGGTGGCGTGTGCGACGTTGAACGCGCCGCCGCCGGCGTCGCCGCGCTCGATGGCGTCGAAGCCGATCGTGCGCACCACCGCGTGCGTCGCCTTCACGTCGCCGGTGAGCAGTTCGATGTTCTCGTGGCCGTGAAACACCGCCGGCCGTGCCCAGCCCGCATAACGTGCATAGACCGAACGCAGCGCGCGCGCATCGGCCGGCGTGTCGTGCGGGTCGACGCTGACGATGAGCAGCCGCCAGTCGTCGGCGGGCAGCCCCGTGTCGGCCAGCGCCTCGATCGCGCCGTGGGCGACGATGCCGCACAGCGTGTCGCAGCGGAAGAAGGCCGGCACCAGCACGATGGGGCGGCCGTCGCGGCGCAGCGCCGCACGGTCGAGCACGCGGCCGTCGGCATTCACGAGCTGGATGTCGCGCGGCAGCGCAGCGCCCAGGCGCTGGTGGAAGGCGGGCACGTCGTCGGCGTCACCCGACGGCGCGACACGGCCGCGTGCGGCGGCCGAGCCCTCACGCTGCGGCGCCGTCTGCAGGCGCGGCGCCGGAATCGGCGCCACCAGCGCGGCGCTGCCGTGCTGGCCGCCCGCCGGCAGCCGCCAGTGCTGCAGCAGCGCGAAGACGAGCCCCGCCGCGCCGACCAGCACCAGCACGCTGGTCGCGGCCACCACCAGCAGCGCACGCAGCGGCAGGCGCTCGTCAGTCATCGCCCGCTCCCCGCGCGGCCGCCAGCGCTGCGCCGACGCGGCCGAACACCAGCAGCGTCATGCCGGCAAACACCAGGGGCAGCACCCACCACGCCTGCCAGCCGTGCGCCTGCACCGAAGGCACCACCAGCCACGCCGCGTCGACCCCCTGCATCAGCACGATCCAGCCCGCCACCAGCGCCAGCCGGTGCGGCCTGTCCTTGACGCTGCGCCACAGCAGCGCCGTGAACGGCAGTGCAAACTGCAGCAGCATCAACGCCACGCCGACACCGCGCCAGCCGGTCTGCAGCCGCGGCACGAACCACACAATCTCGCGCGGCAGGTTCTCGGCCCAGATGATGAGGAACTGCACGAACTGCAGGTAGGCCTGCATCATCACGAACATCAGCAGCAGGTTGCCGAGGTCGCGCCACACCGGGGGTTGCGGCGCTCCATTCGATGCCGTGTTCGATGCCGCGCCGTTGCGCGTCGGCCATGCGGCAAGCACCACCGCGGCGGCGGCGCCGGCCGTCATCTGCCCCAGCGTCGCAAGCCAGCCGAACACGGTGCTCGTCCAGCCCGGGACCAGCGCCATCAGCAGGTCGAACGCACACAGCGACGCGAGCAGCATGTAGACCAGCAGCGCCAGCGCGGCGCCGGCGGCGCTCTGCACACGGCGCGGCCGCGCGAGCCAGCCCCACAGCAGCGCGTAGAGCAGCAGCCGCACGCCGAAGCTCCAGGGCGCGAACCACGCGGCGGCAAAACGCGGCTGGTCCATCGCGGCGAGCCAGGCGGCGCGCGCGCCGGCCCACGGGTACAGCGTGTGCAGCCCCGCCAGCAGCGGCAGGAACAGCAGCAGCAGCCACGGCAGCGGGCGCAGCAGCGCACGCGCCGGCAGCGCCAGCAGCTCGCCCCAGCGGCCGCCGCTGAGGCGGTGCATCCAGACGCTGGCGACGCCGCCGAACATCAGGCCCAGACAGAACCACCACGCCGCGAGCCAGGCGGCAAAAAACAGCCGCGCGTCGAGCGCCAGGCCGATGAGCGACAGCGCCAGCGCCGCCAGCCCCAGCAGCCGCGGCAGCCCCACCAACCCGGGCATCCCCGGCATCTGCAGCCGCGTGATCGACAGCCGCATCATTTCGTGGCCTCGCCGCCCAGCGTGTGCAGATAGGCGACGATGGCGCGCCGGTCGGCGCCGCTGACGCGGTCGGCAAACCCCGGCATCGTGCCGATGCCGTGCGCGATCAGCGCGTCCAGCCGTGCATCGCCGTCGCTGCCCTTCGGGCCCTGCAGTGCCTGCAGCGGCGGCGGCGCCGGAAAGCCGCGCCGCACCACCTCGCCGTCACCGCGGCCGCTGGCACCGTGGCACGGTGCGCAATAGATCGTGTAGCGCTCGCGCCCGTGCTGCAGCGGCGGCACGTGCGCGGCGGCATCGATGCGATCGGCGCGCCGTGTGTCGCGCCCGCTGCTGACGGCCGCCGCGTCGCCGCTGGCGAAGACCACGCTGCCCAGCGGCGGCGGCCGGCTCGCGTTGCCGTCGCTGAACAGCGGGCTGGTCTGCGCCGGGTTCTTGCGCGGTTGATCGGCCATGTCGTGCGTCACGCGGTTGCAGCCGCTCGACAGCAGCGCGCCGAGCAGCACAGCGCACAGACGCACGTTCATTCGCATCGCGGCACCTGCACGCGGCGCAGCGGCTGCAACGCGTCGAGCCAGGCGGCGCTGCGCGCGTCGTCGAAGCACGGGTCGTCGCCGCGCAGCACGAGGAAGAAGCGGTTGCGCGTCGCGAGCTCGAAGTCGTCGGCGCCGAACACCGGATGGCGCAGCCGCGGCAGGCCGGCCATCCAGACAAAGGCGATGACGGCGGCGCAGGCACCGCCCAGCACCGCCAGCTCGAAGGTCACCGGCACGAACATCGGCCAACTGTTCAGCGGCCGGCCGCCGACGTTGAGCGGGCGGTCGACGACGGCGCTGTACCACTGCATCGCGAAGCCGCCGACGCCGCCGAGCAGCGCGCCGATGAAGGTGATCATCGAGACGCGCGAACGCGCCAGGCCCAGCACCTCGTCCAGCCCCTCCACCGGAAACGGCGAATACGCCTCGGGTCGGTAGCCGGCGTCGCGCGCCGCACGCGCGGCGGCAAGCAGCGAGGCGGGCGAATCGAACTCGGCCATCCAGCCCCAGAGGGCCTCGCGCTGTTCTTTCATGGCGTTCATGCGGCTTGGGCCTTGCGCTCGGCGACGAGTTCGCGCATCTCGGCGATCGAGATCACCGGCAGCACGCGCACGAAGAGCAGGAACAGCCAGACGAAGGTGGCGATCGAGCCGATCAGGAACAGCCAGTCCCACGCCGTGGGCACGTAGACGCGCCAGGCCGATGGCATGAAGTCGCGGTTCAGGCTGGAGACGACGATCAGCACACGCTCCATCCACATGCCCAGGTTGACGAGCAGGCTGAGCGCGAACAGCAGCCAGACGCTGCGCCGCAGCCGCGGCACCCACAGCATCTGCGGCAGCAGCACGTTGCACACCAGCATCGACCAGTACACGGCCGCGTACGGGCCGGTCCAGCGGTTGATCTGCAGCGCGATCTCGAAACGGTCGCCCGACAGGAAGGCGCAGAACGTCTCCGACGCATAGCCGTAGCTCAGCAGCACGCAGCACGCGAGCATCACCTTGGCGGCGTTCTCCAGATGGCGTCGCGTGATCAGGTCCTGCAGCGCAAAGGCCTGGCGCAGCGGGATCGCCAGCGTCAGCACCATCGCAAAGCCCGAGAAGAGCGCGCCGGCCACGAAGTACGGCGGGAAGATCGTCGAGTGGTAGCCCGGCGTGTTGCCGATCGCGAAATCCAGCGACACCACCGAATGCACCGAGACGACGAGCGGCGTGGCCAGCCCGGCCAGCAGCAGATAGGCCTGCTCGTGGCGCGCCCACTGGCGCGCCTCGCCGCGCCAGCCCAGCGCCGCAAGGCCGAACGCCATGCGTTTGGCGCGCGACTTCGCACGGTCGCGCAGTGTCGCCAGATCGGGGATCAGGCCGACGTACCAGAACAGGAACGACACCGTGATGTAGGTGGCGATGGCGAAGAAGTCCCACACCAGCGGGCTGCGCCACTGCGGCCACAGACCCATGGTGTCGGGATACGGCATGAGCCAGTAGACGAACCACGGCCGGCCCAGGTGCAGCACCGGAAACAGCCCCGCCATCGCGGCGGCGAACAGCGTCATCGCCTCGGCGAAGCGGTTGATCGACGTGCGCCAGCGCTGGCGCAGCAGCAGCAGGATGGCCGAGATGAAGGTGCCGGCGTGGCCGATGCCGATCCACCACACGCAGTTGGCGATGGCAAAACCCCAGGCCACCGGCACGTTGACGCCCCAGATGCCGATGCCGCTGCCGAACAGGTAGGCCATCGCCGCCAGCAGCGCCAGCATGCCGACGCCGGTGACGCCGAAGCCGAGCATCCAGCGCCAGCCCAGCGGCCGCTGCAGCACGATGGCTCCGATCTTGTCGCCGATGCTCGCGTAGCCCCAGTGGCCACGCAGCACGGCATCGTCGCCGTGCGGCGTGGCGCCGGGCGCCGGGGGTGCGGCCATCGTGCGGGCCCGGCGCCGTCAGTGCGGCTGCGACGCCGCACGCGCCGGCTGGCCGGCCTGCTGGCCGCCGTTGTCGCGGCTGTCGGTGCCGGCCGGCGCCAGCGTCAGCGGCCCCGGGTGCTGCATCGACGTCGGTGGCGCCGCGGCCGGTGCCGTGCGTTCCTGCGCCAGCTTCGCGCGCAGCTCGGCCACCTCGGATGCCGTCACCGGTGCCGCGGCATTGCCCCAACTGTTGCGCGCGTAGGTGGCGACGGCGGCGACCTGCTCGTCGTTCAACTTCCAGTCGAACGGCGGCATTGAAAACGGCGTCGGCGCCGCCACCGTCGGCGCGTGGCGCGTGCCGGCGAGGATGAAGTGCAGCACCGTCGTCGGGTCGGCCTGCTGCAGGTTTGCATTCGCCTTCAGCGGCGCGAAGTAGCGCGGCACACCTTCGCCGTTAGCCTGATGACAGGCCGAGCAGGTGTCCTGCCAGATCGCGTGGCCCTGGGCCATCGTTGCGCTGTCCGGCGCGCTGAATGTCGCGGCGGGCGCCGGCGGCCGGTCGGCCAGGTAGGTGGCGATGGCCCCGAGGTCGGCGTCGCTCATGCGCGAGGTCGAGAACTCGGCCACCTCGCCCATCTCGGCCGATGCCGCGCTGTGTGCATTGCGGCCCTGGCGCAGGAATTCGAGCAGCTCGTCGCGGCTCCAGTTGCCGACACCGCTGCGCCGGTTCGGCGTGATGTCGGGTGCGAACAGGTTGGCAAAACGCCCGCCCTGCAGTTCATGCTCGTGCTTCGGTGCGCCCAGCACATTCTTCGGCGTGTGGCAGGCGCCGCAGTGGCCCAGGCCGCGCACGAGATAGGCGCCGCGGTTCCACGCCGCCGACTTCGCTGCGTCGGGCGCAAACGGGCCTTTGTCGAGGAACATCAGGTTCCAGCCGGCGACGATGGCGCGCACGCTGAACGGGAACGGAAGCTGGTTGCGCTGCAACGCGTGGTGCACCGGCTTCAGGCTGCGCAGGTAGGCGAGGATGGCGTCGCTGTCCTGGCGCGTGAGCTGCGTGTAGTAGTTGTACGGAAACGCCGGGTAGAGGTGGTGGCCGTCGCGGTCCAGCCCTTCGTGCAGCGCGCGGTAGAAGGTGTCCGCGGTATAGCGGCCGATGCCGGTCTCGTCGTCGGGCGTCAGGTTGGCCGACAGCACGGTGCCGAACGGTGTCTTCAGCGGCCGGCCGCCGGTGAACGGCTGCCCGCCTTCGGCGGTGTGGCAGGCCACGCAGTCGCCGGCATCGACGAGGTAGCGGCCGCGATCGACCGTCGACGCGGTCGGCGCGACGCCCGCCGCCACCGCGGCATTCGCCGCGCTCGCGGCACTGGCGGCGTTCATCGCACTCTGCGTGCTCTGGGCATCGAGCGCGAGCGTTGACGGTGAGGAAGACGCTGCAGCCGCCGCACTCGCCGGCGGCAGCGCATCAGCGGCACTGGCGGCGCCGAGCGCATTCGACGCGCCGGCCGCGGCCGCCGAAGCGGGCGAACCTGCTGCGCTGGGCGAACTTGCCGCATACGCCAGCGCCGCCGCGCAGGCACCGCTCAGCGCTGCCACCGCAGCCCATCTGGAAAGTCTGTTCATGGCGACCCTTTCAGACCAGCGGACCCGGCGCCTTGATGTAGCGCGATGTGATGGCGGCGGCCGACCAGTAGGCCAGCGCGGCAACGGTGCCGGTGGGGTTGTAGCCGGGGTTCTGCGGGAACGCGCTGGAGCCGGTGACGAACAGGTTGGGCACGTCCCAGCTCTGCAGGTAGCGGTTCACCGCGCTCGTGTTGGGGTCGCTGCCCATGATGGCGCCGCCGGTGTTGTGGGTGGTCTGGTACGGCACCACGTCCCAACTTCCCTTGCGCTTGTTGATCTTGATCTCGCGCGGTTTCATCGCGCGCGCGATCTCGGCGGCGCGGTCGGTGAGGTAGTCCGACATGCGGTGTTCGTTGTCGGTGAAGTCGAAGGTCATGCGCATCAGCGGCCGGCCGTAGACATCGCGATAGGTCGGGTCCAGGTCGAGGTAGTTGCCGCGGTGGCTCATCACCGCGCCGTGGGTGGCGATGGACATCGTCTTCAGGTAGTTCTGCGCCACCGCGCGCTTGAACTGGCCGCCCCACTTCGGCGTGCCTTCGGGCGTCGGGTGGCTCTCGATCGGCCGCGCGCCGGTCTGCACCGTGCCCATGTAGCCGCCGCCGATGAAGCCCAGCCCCGAGTGGTCGAAGTTGTCGCCGTTGTATTCGTCGATCAGCATGCCGTGGGCACCGGCGCCGATGAAGGGGTTGAGGATCTTGTCGTCGAAGAAGGCGTTCACCGACGAGGTGATCTGGTACGCGTAGTTCTTGCCGATCACGCCCTCGCCGGTGGTCGGGTCGTAGGGCTTGCCGATGCGCGACAACAGCAGCAGGCGCACGTTGTGCAGGATGTAGGCGCACAGCACCACCATCTGCGCCGGCTGTTCGACTTCGCGCCCGGCGGCGTCGATGTAGGTCACGCTGACCGCGCGCTGGCCGGCGGCGTCGAGGTTGATGCGCGTGACCTCGGACTCGGTGCGCAGGCTGAAGCCGGGCTTGCGCATCAGCGCCGGCAGGATGGTCGTCTGCGGGCTCGCCTTCGAGTAGTTGCCGCAGCCGAACTTCTCGCAGAAGCCGCAGTAGGTGCACGGCGCCATCTGCACCCCCAGCGGATTGGTGTAGGCGCGTGACATGTTGGCCGATGGCTGCGGAAACGGATGGTGGCCGAGCGAACGCGCGGCGTCGGCAAACAACGTCGGCGAATAGCCCATCGTCATCGGCGGGTTCGGGTATTCGCGCGCCCGCGGCCCCTCGAACGGGTTGCCGCCGGGCTGGATCACGCCGCCCAGGTTGCCGGCCTTGCCGGCGATGCCGCACAGGTATTCGAAGCTGTCGTAGTGCGGCTCGAGCTCGTCGTAGCTGACACCCCAGTCCTGGATCGTCATGTCGTCGGGCACGGCCGCCTTGCCGTAGCGCTCGAGGTTGTGGCTGCGGGCGACGAAGTCGGTCGGCAGGAAGCGCCAGGTCTGGCCGTTCCAGTGCACGCCGGCGCCGCCGACGTTGGTGCCGGGCAAAAACGAGCCCAGGCGGCGCATCGGCAGCGCGGTTTCGCTGCTGTGGTTGCGCACCGTCAGCGTTCCGTGGCCGGGCTTCTGGAACAGTTCGTGGCGCCAGTAATAACGCAGCTCGTCCTGCGCGAAGGTGGGCGCGAAGTCGGTCGGCGTGTCACGCCACTGGCCGCGTTCGAGCGCCAGCACCTGCAGCCCGGCGGCGGTGAGTTGCTGCGCCATGATGGCGCCGGTCCAGCCGAAGCCCACGAGCACGACATCGACGGAAGGAAGTTTGTCTGCCATCTTGTGCTCCTCAGGCCTTGCGCAGCCATTCGGGGCGGCCCTTCAGCCCCACCGGTGGCAGCGGGTACGCCTCGCCGTGTTTGCTGACATAGGGCAGATGGTCGTAGCGCGCTCCGGGGAAGCCGATCAGCTTCCAGCCCAGCATGTCGCGGTTGCCGCCGTACATCGGGTCGGACCAGAAGCCTTCGAGCGTGTTCTGCAGCAGCATCTTGAAGAAGGTCTTGGCATCGGCCGTCGGCAGCTTGGGCTCGCCTTTTTCAAGCTGCGACAACCAGCGGTCCTGGTCCACCGGATGCAGCTTCGCGAAGCTGGCGGCCGTGCCTTCCTGCGCCACCGCGTCGTCGATCTCGCGCAGCGCGGCGCGGTAGATGGCCGCCGGCGTCAACCGGGTCTGGAAACCCTGCGTCTGCAGCCCCTGGTCCCACGGGCCCTGCATGTACCAGCCCTCGCCGCGCCCGAACGCGCCGCTGAGCTGGCGGTCCAGGAACACCGGCACGCCGGCCTCGACGGCACCGCCGCCCAGGTCGTCGGCGGGGATCAGGCGCGCCACGGCGGCTTCGATGAAGCTGGCCTCGGCGGCGCTGAAGAAGGCGTAGCTGGCCGCGGTGCCGGGCGACGTGATGCCGTGCGCCGCGTCGGGCAGCGCGGCCTGGCCTTCGTGCCACGGCATGCCGGGGCCGACGATGCCGGACGCGGCGGCCGCGGCCCCCGCCAGCGGCGCGATGGCGCCGGCCGTCAACAGCCGGCGCCGCGAAAGTTTTTCATTCATGGGGATCTCCTGCTGGAAGCGGCGTCATCGGCCGCGTCGGTGGCCACACGCGCGAGGTAGGTCGTGCGCGGGCGCGTATTCAGTTCTTCGAGCATCACGTAGTGGCGCGGCGACGCCCGCGTGCGCACGATGTCGCTCGTTTTGTCGTGCAGGTCGCCGAAGTGGATGGCGCCGGTGGGGCACGCCGCCTGGCACGCGGTGCGCACCTCGGCGGTGTCGACGCTGCCCGGCTGCTGCTGGTTGGCGCGGCGCGCACGCGACAGGCGCTGCACGCAATAGCTGCACTTTTCCATCACGCCGCGCGAACGCACCGTGACATCGGGGTTGTGCATCAGCTTCAGCGTCTCGGTGGTGACGTCGCTGTACTGGCGGAAGTTGAAACGCCGCACCTTGTACGGACAGTTGTTCGAGCAGAAACGGGTGCCGATGCAGCGGTTGTAGACCTGCAGGTTCAGGCCTTCGCTGTCGTGAACGGTGGCGCCCACCGGACACACCAGTTCGCACGGTGCCTTCTCGCAGTGCATGCACGGCACGGGCTGCGCGATCAGCGGGCCGTGCTCGTCGACATAGTGGTCGATGCGCATCCAGTGCATCACGCGCCCGAGCTTCACCTCGTCGGCACCGACGACGGGGATGTTGTTCTCGGCCTGGCAGGCGATGGTGCAGACGTTGCACGCGATGCAGGCGTCGAGGTCGATCGCCATCGCCCACGCGGGGCCGCTGGTGGGCGTGGGCGTGGCTGCGTACAACGACGGCGCGTCGGCAGCGGGCCTGCGCGTTGCGAGCGTCGCCAGCGCCGCCGCCGGCGTGATGTGGCGCGCGAGATCGCGCCCGTGCTGCGAGCGTTCGATCTGCGTCAGCGCAAATTCGTGCCGCGCGCCGCTGCGCTGCAGCCGCAGCGCCACCGGCATGGCGCCGGCCGTTGCCGCACGCAGTGGCGCGGTATCGACACCCACGCCGTTGCCGACGCGGCCGGCGGCGCTTCGGCCATAGCCGCGCGCCAGCGTGGCCGCGCCCTCGGCATGGCCGGCCTGCACCCACACCGGCGCGTCGAGCGCCGGTGTCGTGACGGCCTGCGCCGCAGCGGCGGCCTGAACGTGCACGACATCGCCGCTGCGCAGGCCCAGCGCAAGCGCGGTGGCCGGCCCCAGAACCAGCGCGTTGCCCCAGGTGATGCTGCTGAACGGGCGCGGCAACTCCTGCAGCCAGCCGTTGTTGCTGTGGCTGCCGTCGGCCACCGCCGCATCGGGCGGGAACACGGCCCAGACGAGGTCGCGCGCCGCCTCGGCCGGCGCCGGTTCGGGCGCCGGCAGCTCCGCGGCCAGCGCCGGCAGTGGCATCGGCAGTGACGCGCTGCGTGCGACCACACCATGGCGCAGGCTGTCACGCCAGAAGTCGTCGAAGTCCGCACCCTGCAAACCGGTGCGCTGGCGCCAGTGCGCCTGCAGCAACGCATGGCCGTCGGCCGCGCCGCCATCGGGCGTCAGCAGCGCCAGCAGCTCGTGCACCGAGCGCGTGTCGTACAGCGGCGCGATGGCGGGCTGCATCAGGCTCACGCTGCCGTCGAACGCACGCGCATCGGCCCATTGTTCGAAGTCATGCCCGCAGGGCAGATGCCATGTGCAGCGGCTCGAGGTTTCGTCCGCGTAGACGCCCAGGTGGGCGCTGAACGGCACGCGGCCGATGGCGTCGGCCAGGCCCAGCGCGGCGGGCGCGCCATAGGCCGCATTGCCGCCCAGGATCAACAGCGTCTGCACCGCGCCGCCGCGCAGCGCGTCGGCCAGCGCCGCCAGACTGGCCGGCGCCGGCAGCAGCGTGCTGTGCTCGGGTGCGGCGATTGCGGTGATGCAGCGCGCGTAGGCATTGCCACGCCGGTTCAGCAGCTCGACCAGCGCGCGCACGCGCGGCCCGAGTTCGTCGCCGGCAATCAGCAGCGTGCGTGCATCGGCGCCCGCCAGAGCCTGTGCCAGCACGGCCGCCGGGCGTTGCAGTTCCGTTGCCAGATCGCCGCCCGGCGCGAGTGCGTGGCGCAGCAAGGCCTCGATGTGGGGCGGCGCCAGCGCCAGCCGTTCATCGGCGCGCGCGCCGAACAGGCTGGGCGTGGTTTCGATCGCCAGCGCGCGCGGCAACGGCCGGCCGGCAGCGAGTGCGTTGCGGCGCGCGCGCGCCCAGTCGGCGGCCTGGCGCAGCGCCGCCGGCCCGACGCTGAAGGCATCGCCGCCGATGCCCACCACCATCTGCGCGCGTTCGAGATGGTGCACCGGCGTGTGTTCACGCACCTCGTCTTCGCAATGCCACACCGCGCCCGGGTGGCGTTCGAGCCAGGTGGCCAGTTGCGCCTGCAGCGTGGGCGACGTGATGCGGCCGCTGAGCACACGCAGGGTCGAGCTGCCGGCGCGTTTGCGCTGCGCCTGCCATGCGGCAGCGAACTCGGGCCAGCTCGCGGCCGCGTGGCCCGCATCGGCGCCCGGCCCGAGGCGACGGCGCACCGTGGTCGAACGGTCAGGATCCCAGAGCTGCAGGATCGCCGCCTGCTCGAACACCCAGGTGGCGCCCAGACTGGCCGGGTGCAGCGGGTTGCCTTCGACCTTCACCGGCCGCCCCTGCTGGTTGCCCACCAGCACGCCGTGCGCGTAGCCATCGCGCTGCACGGCGGTGGCGTAGTACAGCGGCTCGCCCGCGGCTTCGCTCGGCGGCGTCTGCGCGTAGCTGTAGATCGCGTCCGTCGGTTCGCGGCTGCAGCCGGCGGCGGCCAGCGCCGCCGACGCCGCCAGCCACTGCACCAGGGCGCGCCGTGTCGGACCCTGCGCGCGGCCGCCGCCCCCGGCGGCTTCGATCGGAATGGTGTGCGCGCGAGCCATCGCCACGGGTCAGCGGTGGCAGGTGGAACAGTCGCTGCGGCGCTGGCGATGCTCCAGCGCGGCCACACGCGCCGGCGCCGCCGGCGCCATGGGCGGCATCGAGAACACGTCGGACGGCGGGTGCAGGCGCGGGCCCGGCGCCTCGTGGCAGGCGATGCACCACTTCATCTCCATCACCGCGCGGGGCTGCACCAGCGGCATCTGGTCGAGACGGCCATGGCATTCGGCGCAGGCCACGCCCTGGGCGACATGCACGGCATGGTCGAAGTAGACGTAGTCGGGCAGGCGGTTGACCTGCGCCCACGCGAGCGGCCTGCCTCTGGCCGCCGCCTTGCGCAGCGGCTCGAACATCGCCTGATCGGCGAAGAGCTGCGAGTGGCAACCCAGGCAGACCGCCGCCGACGGCATGCCGGGAAAGGCATGCCGTTCAACAGCGGCGTGGCAGAAGCGGCAGTCGAGCCCGACATCGCCGACGTGGTGCTTGTGGCTGAAGGGGATGGTCTGCGGCACCGACTGGCCGAGCGGGCGGCCAGGTGTTTCATGCACGTTCCACGCGGCCCCAGCAAACACACAGACTCCCAGCAGAGACAGCGCCAGCAGCTTCACCAGCAGCACGGCCCGGGGCTCGAAGGTCTGCGCCATGACCCGCCCCTATCGGTCCGCTGCGGGCGGATTCAGACGACGATGAAACGGTCGGCGCGGGCGGCCTCGCGCACCGCGTCGACATCACCTTCGAGCAGCGCACGCGCCGGCGCCCTGCCGGCGAGCAAGGCATTCGCGCGCACGAACCAGTCGGCCAGTTCCCATTCGTCGAGCGCGCCCGCCCATTCGCGCAGCACCTCGCGCACGCCTGGCCGCAGCACACCGCGCTCGAGATCGAACTGGAACAGCGGCAGCAGGGTGTGCGACAGGGCCTGGAAACTCAGCGCCTCGTCATTGACGATCCAGCGCGCGATGACGGACACCGGCTGCCCTTCCTTGAGGCGCAGCATCGCCGCCAACTGGTCGCCAGTGGCCACACCCCCCAGCGCCGCGTAGGTGCGCAGCGTCGTCAGGATGGTGCTTTCGGCATTCTCTGCACCCTCGGCGCCGGGCGCCGAGGGTGTGCGGACGAAGTGCTTGAAGGAGCGCGGTTCGAACGCTGCCGTGGCGCCGGCGGCGTTGACGTGCCGCGGCGCTGCCATGTTGTTGTTGACCATCGAACGCTCCCGCCTGACCGCACGGCGCCGACCGGACCACCGCTGAAACGAATGCTCACCCCGCGACGTTCGACGGCACAGTCGCAAAGCGCCCCGTTGAAACCCAGGAAATTTCCTACACGGCGCGCGCCCCGCGCGTGTCAGGACTTGCGCTTGAGCAGCTCGTCGCGGCGCTCGGCATCCAGACCCGGCGTGCCACGCAGATCGGTGTCGACACCCCCCGATTCGAGGTCGCGCCGCGCGCGCTCCATCACCTTGCGCGGCTTGGTGCCGGCCGAGCCCGGCGACTGATCCCGCTCGTGCGGCATCGGCAGCACCTCGTCTTGCGGCGGCGGCGTTTCGGGCGCGCGTGGCGTCTTCGGGCTGGGGGGGTGGTGCATCGAGAAGCTCCGGCTGCGGCGCGCGGCGGCGCCAGATGAACCCAGTGTCGGCGGCCGGCCAGCGACGCTGCGTCAGGATCGTCCCAAAGCCGCGTAGGAAGAAGGCGCGGCGCGGCGCGGTGGGAGCGCTCCTACATGCGCTTGGCCGGCCTGCCGATGGTGCGCGGCGCCCGCGCAGCCGATAAACGTGGCCCCGGCGTGCCACCACGCCGCCCGACCCGGCCGGCATGTCGTCGCCCGGGGAGTTTCAAGCCAAGGAGATATTCGATGAACACCAGCTCTGTGATTTCCTCTGACAAGGTCGAGGGCACTGCCGTCTACAACAGCTCGGGCGACAAGCTCGGCTCGATCGATGACCTGATGATCGACAAGCGCTCCGGCCAGGTGCGCTATGCAGCACTGGAATTCGGTGGCTTCCTCGGCATGGGCACCGACCGCTACCCGCTGCCGTGGAGCATGCTCAAGTACGACACCACGAAGGACGGCTACGTGGTGCCGCTGCAGAAGTCGCAACTCGAGAAGGCGCCGCGCTACCCGGACAACGACGTGCCCGCCTACACCGACGACTACGGCCGCAAGGTCTACGACTACTACGGCGTGGCCTGGATGTAAGGCCTGAGCCAGCGGCGCGGGCGCGCCGAAGCCCCGGCGTTCCGGGATACGATGCCGCCCGTTGCCGCCGTAGTTCAATGGATAGAACGGGGACCTCCTAAGTCTCAGATGCAGGTTCGATTCCTGCCGGGGGCGCCAGTCAATCCGGTCGACCTCAGTTGAGCTTGGAGGCCAGCGCAAAATCCCGCAGCCGCCGCAGTTCGAGCAGCACCGGCCGGGGAAAACCCTGGCGGCCACCGCGGCGGTCGATGAGCAGATCATCGAGCACTTGCTGGCGCAGATCGGCGTCCTGCCAGCACCACGAAATGCGGTTGGCCACACGCGGGAATCGGCAGCAGAGTTGCAGCGGGCGGCGGCTTGCCGGCAGGCGGCGCAGCCAGACGCGCGTGGTGCCGGTGATCGCGTCGTCGCTGGGCCGCGGCGGCCGGCGCCGGATGTCCGGCGGCGGGTCGTCGGGGGCCCTTTCGAGCGAAAAAACGCGCAGTAGCTCGATCATCTCCCGGCTATCGGCGCCACGCGGCTGAACTTGAGATGGCTGGCGGCCGCGATGGCAACCAGGCGTGTGCGCCGAAAACGTGAGCCCCGCACACGCGGTGCTGCAACTTTGACCCCGTTGGCGCGTCTGAACGGACGGCCGTCCTATACTGGGCGCGCGGTTGTTCTTGTCGCCGGAGGCATGTGGTATGGGTGCGAAATTGAGAGTGGCCGGCCTGTTGGCCATCGGGGCCCTGGCCGGTGGACTGACCACCATGCAGCTACAGGCCAACGCGCGCAATGCGCTGGCGCCGCTGCCGCTGGAAGAGATGCAGCAACTGGCCGCCGTCTTCGGCATGGTGAAGACCGATTACGTCGAGCCGGTGGACGAGAAGAAGCTCATCTCGGACGCCATTTCCGGCATGGTCGCCGGGCTCGATCCGCACTCGCAGTACTTCGACAAGAAGAGCTTCAAGGAATTCCGCGAAAGCACCGGCGGCCAGTTCGTCGGCATCGGCATCGAGATGGGCATGGAAGACGGCCTCGTGAAGGTGATCTCGCCGATCGAAGGCTCGCCCGCATTCCGCGCCGGCATCAAGTCGGGTGACCTCATCACGCGCATCGACGACAGCGCCGTCAAGGGCCTGACGGTGGACCAGGCGGTGAAGAAGATGCGCGGCGACCCGAACACCAAGGTCAACCTGATGATCTTCCGCAAGACCGAGAACCGCAGTTTCCCGGTCACCATCACGCGCGAGCAGATCCACGTGCAGAGCGTGCGGGCGAAGATGTACGAGCCGGGTTATGCATGGATCCGCGTCAGCCAGTTCCAGGACCGCACGGTCGAAGACTTCGCGAAGAAGATGGAAGGCCTGTACAAGGAAGACCCGAACATCAAGGGTGTCGTGCTCGACCTGCGCAACGACCCCGGCGGCCTGCTCGATGGTGCCGTTGCCGTGGCGGCCGCCTTCCTGCCGGCCGACGACGTGGTGGTGACGACGAACGGCCAGATCCCCGAAAGCCGTGCCAGCTTCAAGGCCAGCCCCGAGTACTACGCGCGCCGCGGCAGCGCCGGCGATCCGCTGCGCCATCTGCCGGCGGCGATGAAGACGGTGCCGCTGGTGGTGCTGGTCAACGAAGGCTCGGCATCGGCGAGCGAAATCGTCGCCGGCGCGCTGCAGGACCACAAGCGCGCCTTGATCATGGGCGCGCAGACCTTCGGCAAGGGCTCGGTGCAGACCGTGCGCCCGCTGTCGGCCGACACCGCGCTGAAGATCACCACCGCGCGCTACTACACGCCCAGCGGCCGCTCCATCCAGGCCAAGGGCATCGTGCCCGACATCTGGCTCGACGAAACCGCCGACGGCAACGTCTTCGCGGCGCTGCGCACACGCGAGGCCGACCTGGCCCAGCACCTGCACGGCACCGACGAAAAGGAAGACGTGGCGCGCGAGAAGGCACGCGACGAGGCGCGCAAGAAGCTCGAAGAGCAACTTGCCAAGAGCAAGGAACCGCCGAAGCCGCTGCCCGAATTCGGCAGCGCCAACGACTTCCCGCTCGTGCAGGCGATGAACCAGTTGCGTGGCGCGCCGGTGATCGTCAGCAAGACCGCGGTCGAACGCAAGGCCGAAGCCGATACCGGTAAGTAGGCCGGCGCTGCCGCCGCCCGAAAGCCCGCCGCCCGGCGGGCTTTTTTGTCGAAGGACTGCATGAACGACGACCAGTTGCTGCGTTATTCGCGTCACCTGATGCTCGACGCCATCGGCATCGAGGGCCAGCGCCGGCTGCTGGCGTCGCATGCGCTCGTCGTCGGCGCCGGCGGGCTGGGTTCGCCGGCCGCGCTGTACCTGGCCAGCGCGGGCATCGGCAGGCTCACGCTGGTCGATGACGACGAAGTCGACCTCACGAACCTGCAGCGCCAGATCGCGCACAACCTGAGCCGCATCGGCCAACCCAAGGCCGAGTCGCTGCGCCACAGCGTGCGCAGCATCAACGCCGACGTGCAGGTGCAGGCGCTGGTGCGGCGCGCCGACGCGGTGCTGCTCGACACCTTGCTGCCGGGCGTCGACGTGGTGCTGGACTGCAGCGACAACTTCCGCACCCGCCATGCCGTCAACGCCGCCTGCGTGCACCACCGCAGGCCGCTGGTGGCGGGCGCGGCGATCGGCTTCGACGGTCAGGTGTCGGTCTACGACACGCGCCAGCCGGACGCGCCGTGTTATGCCTGCCTGTTTCCGCCCGACGCCGCGTTCGAAGACGTCGCCTGCGCGACGCTGGGCGTGTTCGCGCCGCTGGTGGGCATCATCGGCAGCGTGCAGGCGGCCGAGGCGCTGAAGCTGCTGGCCGGCGCCGGCACCAGCCTGGCGGGCCGGCTGCTGATGCTGGACGCGCTGAGCATGCGCTGGGACGAGATAGCCATCGCGCGCCAGAGCGGCTGCAGCGTCTGCGGTGGCGCAGCCGGGTAGTAAGCTGGCGCACATGGACGAAAAACGAAAAGACCTCACGGCGCGCAACTTCCCCAGCGCCGAAGAAGAGGCCAGCGCGGCGGCGCGCAATGCCGGCCGCTATGCCGGCCCCGAAAGTGCCTACCGGCTGGCCTTCACCGACGAGCAGTTCCTGCTGCGCGAAGACCTGCGCCCGGTGCGCATGCAGCTCGAACTGCTGAAGGCCGAGGCGGTGCAGCGCGAGCAGGGCATCGAATCGACGATCGTGATCTTCGGCAGCGCGCGCGTGCTGCCGCCCGAGCTGGCCGCCGAGCGGCTGAACGCGGCGCGCGCCGAACACGATGCCGACGCCGTGCGGCGCGCCGAGACCGGCGTGCGCATGAGCCGCTATTACGACGAGGCGCGGCGCTTCGCGGCCATCGTCACCAGCCGCTCGCGATCGCTGGAAACGCCGATCTACGTCGTCACCGGCGGCGGCCCCGGCGTCATGGAAGCGGGCAACCGCGGCGCCTTCGACGTCGGCGGCAAGAGCATCGGGCTGAACATCGTGCTGCCACACGAGCAGGCGCCCAACCCGTACATCACGCCGGAGCTGTGTTTCCAGTTCCACTACTTCGCGCTGCGCAAGATGCACTTCCTGATGCGCAGCATCGCGCTCGTGTGTTTTCCGGGCGGCTTCGGCACGCTGGACGAGCTGTTCGAGACGATGACGCTGGTTCAGACCGGCAAGAGCCGCAAGCGGCCGATCCTGCTGTTCGGGCGCGACTTCTGGAGTCGGCTGATCAACTTCGAGCTGCTGATCGAAACAGGCATGATCGCGGCCGGCGACGTGAACCTGTTCCGCTACGTCGAAAGCGCCGAAGAAGCCTGGGAGCACCTGGCGGCCTTCTACGGTTTCGACGCCGCGCCCACGCAGACCGGGGAATATGCAGATGACATCTAGAAGCTCGGCCAGGGGCATCAGCCTGATCGGCGCGCCCACCGACGTGGGCGCCGGCACGCGCGGCGCCAGCATGGGGCCGGAGGCGATGCGCGTGGCCGGGCTGCAGCCCACGCTCGAAAGCCACGGCCTGCAGGTGCTGGACCGCGGCAACCTCGCCGGGCCGCCGAACCCGTGGCTGCCGCCCGAAGCGGGCTATCGCCATCTTGAGCAGGTGGTGGCGTGGAACCAGGCCGTGCACGAGGCGGTGTTCGCCGAACTGCAGCTCGGCCGGCTGCCCATCCTGCTCGGCGGCGACCACTGCCTGGGCATCGGCTCGATCAGTGCGGTGGCGCGCCATTGCCGCGACGCCGGCAAACGCCTGCGTGTGCTGTGGCTGGATGCGCATGCCGACTTCAACACCAGCGTGCTGACGCCCAGCGGCAACGTGCACGGCATGCCGGTGGCCTGCCTGTGCGGCTACGGGCCGCAGGCGCTGGTGGAGATCGGCGGCACCGTGCCGGCGCTGCAGCCGCGCTCGATACGCCAGATCGGCATCCGCAGCGTCGACCCCGGGGAAAAGAAGTTCGTGCACGAGGTCGGCCTGGAGGTCTTCGACATGCGCTACATCGATGAGATGGGCATGCGCCACACGATGGAGCTGGCGCTGGCGACACTGGACGTCAACACGCATCTGCATGTGAGCTTCGACGTCGACTTTCTCGACCCCGAGATCGCGCCCGGCGTCGGCACCACCATTCCCGGCGGGCCCACCTACCGCGAAGCGCAGTTGTGCATGGAGATGATCGCCGACACCGGCCGCCTGGCCAGCCTGGACGTGATGGAGCTGAACCCGGCGCTGGACGTGCGCAACAAGACGGCGCTGCTGGCGGTGGACCTGATAGAAAGCCTGTTCGGCAAGAGCACGCTGATGCGGGCTCACCAATGACGCGGCGCGCGCCGATGCGGGCTCGCGCTTGAGCGCCGCTTTCGACTTCGCCATCGTCGGCGCCGGCATCGCCGGCGTCTCGCTGGCGGCCCGCCTGGCCGCGCACGGCAGCGTGCTGCTGCTCGAACGCGAAGACCAGCCCGGCATGCACAGCACCGGCCGCAGCGCCGCGATGTTCATGGAAAGCTACGGTCCGCCGCAGGTGCGGGCGCTCACGCGCGCCAGCCGCGCCAGCTACCTGGCGCCTACGGTGCTGCCCATCCTCGCGCCGCGCGGCGTGCTCTACGTGGCCTGGCAGGGCCAGCAGCCTCTGCTCGACGAGATGGCCACGGCCGGCCTTGAACGCCTGGAGCGCCTGGACGCCAGCGCCACGCTGGCGCGCGTGCCGGTGCTGCGCGAGCAAGGCCTGCTCGGCGCGCTGGCCGAGCCCGATGCGATGGACATCGAGGTGCATGCGTTGCTGCAAAGCTGGCTCGGCCTGGCACGGCGCGGCGGCGCGCTGCTGTGGACCGACGCCGAAGTCGCGCAGGCGCGCCATGATGGCGCCGGCTGGGCGCTGCAACTGCACGACGGCCGCACGGCCGCTGCACGGGTGCTCGTCAACGCCGCGGGCGCCTGGGCCGACGTGCTGGCGGCCGCCGCCGGCGTGGCGCCGCTGGGGCTGCAGCCCAAGCGCCGCAGCGCCTTCACCTTCGATGCGCCCGCAGGCGTGGCGCACCGCGCCTGGCCCACGGTGTGCAGCGTCGACGAGAGCTGGTATTTCAAGCCCGACGCGGGGCAGTTGCTCGGCTCGCCGGCGAATGCCGACCCGGTGCCGCCGCACGACGTGCTGCCCGAAGCGCTGGACATCGCGGCCGGCATCGCCGGCATCGAAGAACGCACGACGATGACGATCCGCCGCCCGCGCCGCACCTGGGCAGGGCTGCGTACCTTCGCGCGCGACGGCGAGCTCGTGATCGGCTTCGAGCCCACCGCACCGGGCTTCTTCTGGCTCGCCGGCCAGGGCGGCTACGGCATCCAGAGCGCCGCCGGCACGGCGATGCTGGCCGAGTCGCTGCTGCTCGGCGCGCCGCTGCCGGACGCCTTGCGCGCCGAAGGCGTGTTGCCTGACACGATGGCGCCGGCGCGCTTGCGCTGAGCCGCCGTCCTGAGCCGCTGCACTGAGCGGTTGCGGTAAGTTCAGCGGCGCGCGCTGCGCCCGGCCGGCCACGGCGTCGCCACGCGCCCGAGCACGCGCCAGCGCCACGCGCCTAGCGCCAAGGTCAGACCCAGCGAGCCCGGCGTCAACGCGGCAAGGCTGACGCCAAGCCCGCGTTGCAGTGCCACCGCCAGTGCGCACGCCAGCACCACGAGCAGCACCGTCGCAGCCACCGCGATGCCGCCGGGCGCGCGCAGGCGCGACCAGTCGCACCACACCAGCAGCCCGCATGGCAGACAGGCGAACACGGTGGCCTGCACTGCCGCGCCGGCGCCCGGTACGCCGTGCATCAACAGCAGCGCGACGCTGCCGGCAGCGGCCCACGAGACGAGGAAGTGCGCCATCAGACGCCGCGCCAGCGCGCGACTCAAGCCCGCACCGCGCGGCACACCGGGCAGCAGCATCAGCAGCGCCTGTTCGCGCCGGCTGCGGAACATGGCGGTGCGCGCCTGCAGCAGCGGGTTGATCGAAAACATCATGAGCCCGAACGCGGGGCCGGCGAGGTAGACGCGGCTGAAGTTCGGCGACGGCAGCACCTGCAGCGCCACCTGCACCAGCAGCACCGCCACGGTGAGGCCGGCGATGATCAGGGCCGCGGTGGCCTGGCCGGTCCAGTGCGCCGACGGGCCCAGCACCAGCATCGCGCGCGCCATCACGCTGGCGCGCCGGGCGCCGCACAGGTGGCCGAGCCAGGCGCGGTACGGCGTGCTGAGCAGGCGGCGCAGGCCTGCGCTCCAGCCCGGCAGACGCCAGCCGCCGGCGCCTTCGCCCACCAGCCGGGCCGCCCGACGGCGCCGCTCGCGGCGTTCGTGGCTGCGCCGATGCGCGTCGCCGCCCTGGCGCACCAGCGCCGGCAGCACCAGCATCGCCAGCGCCAGCGTGGCCAGCGTCGCCGGCAGCGGCTGCGCGTTCGCGAACGCCCGCAGTTGGCGACCCAGTGCCTGCAGCGGCACCCACTGCAGCCAGAGCCACGAAAACGCCGGCAGCACCCACAGCACCGACCAAAGCTGGGGCCAGCGCGTCATCCACGCGAAGGTCAGCAGCGCCAGCGCACCGAGCAGCAGCCACGCCAGCCCCAAACCAAAGACGCCGCGACCCAGCGCCGCCATCGACAGCGCAGCCACACCCCAGCCGACGACGAGCGCCCACCGCAGCCGCTGCGCCTGGCGCGGCACCAGCCGCGCCAGCGCGGGCTCGTTCTGGCGCAGCAGCCCGCTGACGAACAGGCACCACAGCACGAGCAGCCAGTTCGCCAGCAGCACCGCCGCCATCGTCTGCGCCGCACGCTGCATGCCGAACGTGCGCATCAGCAGCGGCACCAGCAGCGCGCCGAGCAGGCCCGCCAGCATGGCGGCCAGGTGGCGCCCGCGCAGGCACAGCGCGGGGGGTGCAAGCACGGCGCCGATTTTCATGTCAGCGCCATGAAGAGGTCTTCCAGCGACACCGGCTGCACGCTCAGGCCGGCGCCGGCCGCCGCCGCAGAGCGGCTGCGGGCCAGCACCTCCAGGCTGCCATCGGCCACCGCCTGGCGCGCCAGCGCTTCGGCGCCGCTGCTGCGCAGCCAGTGTTCGACATCGGGCGCGCGGCCGGCCACGCGGCGCACGCTGTCCAGCAGTTCGTCCAGCGGCGCCTGCAACACGATGCGGCCACGGCTCATGAAGGCGACGTTGAACGCCACACGCTCGAGGTCGGACAGGATGTGGGTCGAGAACACCACCGTGGTGCCGCGGTCCAGCACCTGCTCCACCAGTTCACGCAGAAAGTCGCGCCGGCCTGCCGGGTCCAGGCTCGCCACCGGTTCGTCCAGCACCAGCAGGTCGGGCTCGTGCGCCAGCGCGCGCACGATCGCCAGGCGCTGCTGTTCACCGCCCGACAGCAGGCCGATGGTCTTGTCGCGCGGCACCGCCCAGCGCGCCATCAGCGCATTCACGCGCGCCTCGTTCCAGCGGGGGTAGAAGCTGCGGAAGTAGCGCAGCAGTTCATCGGCGGTGAGCCATTCGAAGAGGTCGCTGTGCTGCGGCACGTAGCCGATGCGCGCGCGCGCCGCGTCGTCCAGCAGCTCCACCGGCTGGCCGAACAGTTGCACGCTGCCGGCGTGCAGGTCGCGAAGCCCGAGCAGGCTTTCGAGCAGGCTGGTCTTGCCAGCGCCGTTGCGGCCGAGCAGGCCCACCACCTGGCCCGGCAGCAACTGCCAGTCCAGCCCGTCCAGCACCGGCTGACGCTCGTAGCGCAAATGCAGACCCTGCAGCACCACCGAGGGCTGCGGCAAGGCCGCGGCACGCAGCGCGAACGAAGACGACGAACTCATGACGATTCACTTTCCGGAGCATTCAGGATCGAGCGGAACAGCGCCAGCGCCTGCTGTGGCGTCAGGTGCAACTCGCGCGCTTCGGCGGCCGCGCGTTCCAGCGTCGGCCGCAGCAGCTCGGCGCGGTCGGCCGCCGGCTGGGCGCGCCGGTGCGGCGCTGCCACCACCATCGCCAGCCCGCGTCGGCGTTCGAGCACACCTTCGGCTTCGAGCAGGCCGAAGGCCTTGGACACCGTCATCGGGTTGAGCACCAGCGCCTGCGCCAGTTCGCGCACCGACGGCAGTTCGTCGCCCGACTTCAACTGGCCGCTGGCGACGTGGCGCCGCACCTGCTCGACGAGCTGGCGGTAGATCGGCTCGCTGGAACCGGTGGCAACGCTGAACAGAGCGGCAGTCGACAAGCGTGTCCATTTGTATTGTGTATCAATACAGTAATACACTAGATCGACATCGTCAAGCCCCCGGCTGGCGCTTGCACTCCTCGAACAGGCGCACCTTGCAGGTGGCGCAGATGGCGCCGTCCAGGCGCGGCACGATGTGTGCGATCGCGGTGCGCTTGTCGGCGAACACGTGGTCTTCGCCGAGCTGCTCGATGAAGCCGTGGTGGCGCCACGTCTTCATCACCTCGGGCCGCGGGCGGTGGAAGTAGAGGTCACCGCCCATCGCGCGCCGGCGCAGGTGTTCCTGCGCCCACATCACGGCACCGGCGTCGTCGATGAAGTTCATGCTCTTGGCCATCACCAGCAGATGGCGCGCCGGCTGCGCCTGGCTGCGCAGCGCCAGCAGCCGGTCGCCGACGTGGGCCACGGCGGCGAAGTAGATCGAGCCCTCCATGCGCAGCATCTTGAGCTGCGGGCACTCGGGCAGCACGCCGGCCGGCGCGCCATCCACCACCACCATCGAACGCTGGAAGTCGCCGCGCTCGGGGCGGTCGAAGCCCATCGTGCGCAGCGCCGGGCGCGACGTGCGGTAGAGATAGTTGATGAGCGACAGCCCCACGCCGCCCAGCACCGCCTCCTGCATCGGCACCGTGAGCATGGCGACGAAGGTGGCGCCGGCAATCGCCGCTTCGCTGCGGTCAAGCCGCAGCAGGCGCTGCCATTCGTGGCGGTCGATCAGCGAGCCCGCCACCCACAGCAGCAGGCCACCGATGGCCGCCATCGGCACCCACGCGATCAGCGGCCCGGCCGCCAGCGCCAGCGCCAGAACCAGCAGCCCGGCAAACACGGCCGCCAGCGGCGTGCGCGCGCCCGCATGCAGGCTCGGCAGCGAGCGGTTAAGCGAACCGTTGGAGACAAAGCACGAGAAGAAGGCGCCGGCGATGTTCGACAAGCCCTGGCCCAGGCAGTCGCGATTGGCGTCCAGCGGCTGCCCGGTGCGTGCGGCCAGCAGCTTGGCGATGGCGATCGTCTGGCCGAGCGAGATCACCGTCAGCGCCACCGCAATGCCGGCCAGGCGGCGCACGTCGTTCCATTCCACCGCCGGCGGCTGCCAGGGCGGCAGCGCCTGCGGCAGCGCACCCACCATCGCCAGCGACACCCCACCCCAGCGCACCATCACCCAGCCGCCCAGCGTGGCCAGTGCCAGCGCGATCAGCAGCGTCGGCCCGTTGCGCCACAGCGGGCGCAAGCCCCATGCCAGCGCCAGTGTGGCCAGGCCGAGCGCCGCCGCTGCGGGCTTGCCCGGCCAGCCCTGCACCGCATGCCACGCGATCAGCACCGCCGCGCCGCTGGTGAAGCCCAGCATCACCGACGGCGAGATGAAGTGCGCCAGCAGCCCCAGCCGCAGCAGCGCCACCGCGGTCTGGATGAGACCGACGAACAGCGTCGCCACCGCGGCCAGGCGCAGGTACTCGGCGCTGCCCGACACCGCCAGCGGCACCAGCGTGGCCGCCATCGCCAGCGACACCGCATTCGTCGGCCCCGACACCACGAGCCGGCTGGCGCCCCCCAGCGCGGCCACGATGCACGGCACGATCGCGGTGTACAGCCCCCACGCCGGCGGCAGCCCGGCGAGCGTGGCGAAGGCGATCGCCTGCGGCAGCGACAACACCGCGGCCAGCAGGCCGGCGAGCGCGTCGACGCGCAGGGTCGACGCGTCGACCTCGCGCACCCACGGGCCGAGCACGCGCGCCATCGACAAGCGCGCGAGCCTCATGCGTTGCACGCCTGCGGCGCGGCGGCGCGGCAGCCCACGACAGCGATGCGGGCATGGCGGGGCGGACTCATGGCACGAGGCTAGCGCAATTCACAATCGCCGCCGCGCGTCCGCCACCCCACTTCAACCTCAAAACCTGCATGAACACCCTCTCCGACTTCCCCATCACCCGCAAATGGCCGCCCCTGCACCCCGAGCGGCTGCAGCTTTATTCGCTGCCCACGCCCAACGGCGTCAAGGTCTCGATCGCGCTCGAGGAAACCGGTCTGCCCTACGAAGTGCATCTGGTGGACTTCGGCAGCAACGACCAGAACTCGCCCGAGTTCCTGTCGCTGAACCCGAACAACAAGATCCCCGCCATCATCGACCCCGACGGCCCCGGCGGCCGGCCGCTGGCGCTGTTCGAGTCGGGTGCGATCCTCGTCTACCTGGCCGACAAGACCGGGCAGTTGATGCCCGACGACCCCGCCGCGCGCTACCAGACGCTGCAGTGGCTGATGTTCCAGATGGGCGGCGTCGGGCCGATGTTCGGCCAGCTCGGCTTCTTCCACAAGTTCGCCGGCAAGGACTACGAAGACAAACGCCCGCGCGAGCGCTACGTGGCCGAATCGAAGCGGCTGCTGAACGTGCTCGACCAGCGCCTGGCGGACAGCAGGTGGCTGGCGGGCAACGACTACAGCATCGCCGACATCGCCACCTTCCCGTGGGTGCGCAACCTGTTCGGCTTCTACGGCGCCGCCGACCTGGTGGGTGCGGCCGACTTCAAGCATCTGAACCGCGCGCTGCAAGCCTTCGTCGAACGGCCCGCGGTGCAGCGCGGACTGAACATCCCGGCACGCGCCTGAAACTCCGCTAACCGAGCCGCAGCGCCACGACACCGGCCACGATGACGCCGGTGCCCACGGCGCGCTGCAGCCCGAAGCGCTCCTTCAGCAGCCACGTCGCCAGCAGCGCACCGAACAGCACCGAGGTCTCGCGCAGCGCGGCGACGCTGGCCACCGGCGCCTGCGTCATCGCCCACAACGCGATGGCATACGACGCCGCCGACGCCAGCCCGCCGAGCGCCGCCACGGGCCAGCGTCTGCGCGCATGACGCAGAACCTGCGCGCGCCCGCTGCGGCCGCGACGCAGCCAGACGATGAGCGGGTACGGCAGCCCGTTGAGCACGAACAGCAGCAGCACATAGGCCAGCGCATGGCCCGAGACACGCGCACCGTGGCCATCGACCAGGGTGTAGCTGGCGATGATCGCGGCGTTCGCGAAGGCGAACAGCAGCGCCTTGCGGTGATGCAGCGCCTGCCCCGGATGCGCCAGCCCCACCAGCGCCACCCCGCAGGCGATGCCGCCTATGCCCAGCCACGCCGCCGCCGACGGTGTTTCGCCGATCAGCGGGCCGCTGACCAGCGCCACCAGCAGCGGCGCGAAGCCGCGCATGATGGGATAGGTCACGCCGAGTTCGCCATGCTGGTAGGCACCCACCAGCGCGCTGTAGTAGCCCACATGGATGAGCACCGAGGCGGCGATGAAAGGCCAGCCCGCGGGGCCGGGCAGACCCGTCCACCACAGCAGCGGCGCCGTCACCAGGGCGCCCAGCGCATGCAGCAGTGCCGTGTCCATCGCCTTGTCGCCGGCCGACTTGACGAGCGCGTTCCATCCCGCATGCAGCATCGCGCCGCACAGCACAGCGAGCACGATCGGCCAGCTCAGCGCCAAGTGCGACTCAGCCGGACTCAGGTCTGCGCGTCACGCGCACGCGTGACCGCTCCCTCAAGCTTCCCGCCACGGCCCGGCTCCGCCGGGCCGTTGGCGGACGGCCCCCTCGGGGGGGGGTAGCGAGCGCTGGCGAGCTTGGGGGCTCCATCACTCGTCCAGCGCGCCGAGCTGCGAATGGCGCAGCCGCGTCGCCGTGAGCGCGCCGGCCGACTCGAGGATCGGGTAGGCGATCGAGCAGATGTGCGAGTTGATGCGCTTGAGCTCGCTGATCAGGTCCAGATGCAGCGAGCTCGTCTCTATGCTCTGCGCGGTGTTGTCCTGCAGCCGGGCGATGTGGTTGGCCGCGTATTCGTGTTCGAGGTCGCGAAAGCGCGCCTTCTCTTCCAGCAGCTTCTGCGCGTCCCGCACGTGGCCGTCGAGGAACACGCTCATGCCCAGGCGCAGATTCGCCAGCAGCCGTTCGTGCAGATGGCAGATCTCGGCCATGCCGGCGTCGCTGAACTTGCGACTCTTGCGGATCTTCTTGTCCTCGATGTCCTGCAGCACACGCTCGATGATGTCGCCGATCTGCTCCATGTTGATCGTGAAGCTGACGATGTCGGTCCAGCGCCGGCCTTCGCGTTCGCTCAAGGCCTGGCGCGAGATCTGCGTCAGGTAGAACTTGATCGCCGAGTACAGCTCGTCGACGGTGTCGTCCATCTTGCGCAGCCGTTCGGCCAGGCCGAGGTCGTTCTGGCGGATCACGGGGACGATGCCGCGCAGCATGGTCTCCACCACATCGGCCTGGTGCAGCGCCTCGCGCGCGGCACAGGTGATGGCCAGCGACGGCGTGCCCAGCGCCACCGGGTCGAGATGGCGCGGGCGCAACGTGGTGTCGACCTGCGTCACCAGCCAGCGTTCGAGCCAGCGCGCCAGCGGCCCGGTGAGGGCCACGAACAGCAGCGCGCGCACGATGTTGAAGCCGAGGTGGAACACGATCACCTGCTGCTCCACCGTCGGCAGCACCTCCTGCAGCAGGATGTGGATGCGCGGCAGCAGCGGCACCGTGATCAGGCAACCTGCGAGCTTGAACACCAGGCTGCCCACCGGCACGCGGCGCGCCGCCATCGGCCCGCGTGCGGTCGACAGCCACGCCGCGACACCGCTGCCGATGTTGGCGCCCAGCACGAGGCCCAGCGCCACCGTCGCCGGCAGCATGCCCTGGCCCGCGAGCTTGGCGATCAGCAGCACGGTGGCGAGGCTGGAGTACGACAGCACCGAGAACAGCGTGCCGACCAGCATGTCCAGCCCGACGTCGCTGGGCAGCGCGACGAGCAGCGCACGCACCGCGGGCGATGCCGTCAGCGGCACGGTGGCGTTGGTGATGAGCTGCAGCGCCAGCGTGATGACGCCCAGCCCGAGCAGCACGTTGCCCAGGCGGCCGAGGATGGCCTTCTCGCGCGAGATCACCATCACGACGCCGCTGAAGATGAGCAGAGGCGACAGCCACGAAAGGTCGAACGAAAACACGACGACCATCAGCGCGCTGCCGATCTCGGCCCCCAGCATCACCGTCAGCGCGGTGCGGGTGGACATCAGCCCCTTGCCCAGGAACGACGACACCAGCAGGCTGGTGGCGGTGCTGGACTGCACGAGGCTGGTGACGCCCAGCCCCGCCAGCAGCGCCTTCAGGCGCGAGCCCACGCTGGCCTGCAGCACGTGGCGCAGGTTCTCGCCCAGCAGGCGCAGCATGCCGGCGCGCACGATCTGCGTGCCCCAGACGAGCAGCGCGATGGCCGCCAGAAGGTTCAACAGGTGGATCACGGAGTCGGCGGCGGAACCGGTGTCGGGCGCGATGGCGGCGATGTGCCGAACCCTGCGTTGTACCTCAGCCTGGTGCCGCGCCGCAACGCGCGGCGTCCGATCGTGCAGCGCGGGGCCGCGCCGCCAGCGCGGCTGAGGCACACTGCGCGCATGGCGACGTGACGGACCGGGAATTGACGCGCCAGTTCGAACGCTACGTCGAGATCATCTGACAGTGAGTGTGTGACACCATGGACCAAGCAGTCTCCTCCCCCCTGGCGGCGCAGATCGATGCCGCGGCCGAAGCCGTCAACGCGCGCGTCATCGCGTGGCGACGCGACTTCCACGAACACCCCGAACTCGGCAACCGCGAGACGCGCACTGCGGCCATCGTCGCCGCGCATCTGCAGGCGCTGGGCCTGGACGACGTGCGCACCGGCGTCGCCCATACCGGCGTCATCGGGCTGCTCAAGGGCGCGCTGCCGGGCCCGGTGGTGGCGCTGCGCGCCGACATGGACGCGCTGCCGGTGACGGAAGAGGTCGATCTGCCGTTTGCGTCGAAGGTGCGCACGCAGTGGAACGGCGAAGAGGTGGGCGTGATGCACGCCTGCGGCCACGACTGCCACACCGCCATCCTGATGGGCGTGGCCGAGGTGCTGGCCGGCCAGCGTGGGCTGTTGCGCGGCAGCGTGAAGTTCATCTTCCAGCCCGCCGAAGAGATGCCGCCTGCGGGCGAGGACGGCGGCGCGAAGATGATGATCGCCGAAGGCGCACTCGAAGACCCGGTACCGCAGGCGATCTTCGGCCTGCACGTCACGTCGCGCCAGAACGCCGGTTTGCTGGGCTACCGGCCCGGGCCGACGATGGCCAGCTCCGACCGCTTCAGCATCACCGTGCACGGCCGCCAGACGCACGGCGCCGCGCCGTGGCTGGGCGTGGACCCGATCGTCACGTCGGCGCAGGTGGTGCTGGGGCTGCAGACGGTGGTGAGCCGCGGCATGGACATCGCGCGTGAACCGGTGGTGCTGACGGTGGGCATGATCAAGGGCGGCGTGCGCGAGAACATCATCCCCGACAGCGTCGAGATGCGCGGCACCATCCGCACCTTCGACGAAGGCATGCGCGACGAGGTGCACGAGCGCGTCAGCACGCTCGCCGACAGCGTGGCGCGCGGCTCGCGTGCAAGCTGCACCGTCTGCATCAACAAGAACTATCCGGTGACGGTGAACGACCCCGCGCTGACGGCGCAGATGCTGCCGACGCTCGAACGTGTGGCCGGCGCCGACAAGGTGCAGCTCGTGCCCAAGGTCACCGGCTCGGAGGACTTTTCCTACTTCCAGCGCCTGATCCCGGGACTGTTCTTCTTCGTCGGCGTCACGCGCCCGGAGATCGACCCCGCGAAGGCACCGTCCAACCACTCGCCGCGTTTTGCGGTCGATGAAAGCGCGCTGCTGCTGGGTGTGCGTGCGCTGGCCCATCTGAGCTGCGACTTCCTCGCCAGCCGCGCGCCGCAGGCGATGTGACGCCGATGCAGAACCGGCCGCTGCTGATCGGTGTTTCGGCGCGCATCTATTCGCCCGGCGGCCCGGGTTCGGCGGGCGCCAACGTCAGCGACGTCTGGACCAAGACACTGCACTACCTGGAGCAGTCGGTCGCCCACTGGGTGCTGTCGGGCCGCGCGATGGCGGTGATGATTCCGGCCGTCACCGCCGACAGCATCGTCACGCGCAGCGACATCAACCTGCACCACTACGCCGACGTGCTCGACGGCCTGGTGCTGCAGGGCGGCAACGACGTCTCCCCGCAGAGCTATGGCGAAGCGCCGCTGCAGCCCGAATGGGCCGGCGACCCGGTGCGCGACCACTACGAGATCGAACTCGTCACCGCGTTCGTCAAGATCGGCAAGCCGGTGTTCGGCATCTGCCGCGGCCTGCAGCTTCTGAACGTGATGTTCGGCGGCACGCTGCTGCAGGACATCGCGACGCAGCGCCCGGCATCACGCGCGCACCGCGACGCGTCGATCTACGAGCGCCATTTCCATGGCATCGAGGTGGTGCCGGGCACGCGACTGGCCGAGCTGTACCCGAACCTCGCGCGCGCCACCGTCAACAGCATCCACCACCAGGGCATCAAGGACCTGGCACCCGAGTTTGTCGCCGAGGCGCGCTGCCCCGAGGACGGCATGATCGAAGCCGTGCGCTGGCACGGCCCGAGCTACGTGGCCGCGGTGCAATGGCACCCCGAGTTCCATGTGCCCGGCAAGGCCGACAACTTCAACGACACCGCGCTGCTGAACGACTTCCTGGCCGCGGCGCGCGCCGATCGCCCATAGCTGGCGCACGCTGACGCAGGAGCCGGCATCGGCAGCGCCGCACAATCACCCCTCCCGTGCTTCGGAGCCCATGCGAATGTTGTCCCGCCTTTTTTGCCGCCCGCTCAAAGCTCTGCTGACGGGCCTGCTGCTGGTGCTCTCGCTGGCCGCGCCGTCGGCACAGGCGCAGGAACTGCGCATCGCCACCGCGTTCGACCCGCAGACCATGGACCCGCAGGCGCTGGCGCTGCTGTACCACGCGCGCATCAACTACCAGATCTACGAGTCGCTGGTGAACCGCGACCAGCAGTTCAAGCTGGAGCCGGCGCTGGCGCTGAGCTGGCAGATGAGCGGCCCGCGCGCGTGGCGCTTCAAGCTGCGCCCCGGCGTGCACTTCCACGACGGCACGCCCTTCACCGCCGACGACGCGGTGTTCTCGCTGCAGCGCGCGATGAAGCCGCCGTCGCAGCGCGCGTTCCAGTTGAAGGGCGTGACGGCGGTGCGCAAGGTCGATGCGTCGACGATCGAATTCGAGCTGGAGAGCCCCGACGCCGTGCTGCCCGAGAAGCTGCAGTTCGTGCCGATGATGAGCAAGGCCTGGTGCGAAAAGAACGGCGTCACCTCGGCGCAGGACTTCAACAACAAGGAGGAGACCTACGCGGTGCGCCACGCCAACGGCACCGGCCCGTTCAAGCTCGTGCGCTTCGAGCCCGACGTGCGCACCGTGCTCCAGCGCAACACCGCGTGGTGGGGCTGGGCCGACAAACGCAGCGGCAACGTCGTCGACGTCACCTTCACCACCATCAAGTCGGACGCCACGCGGCTGGCCGCGCTGGCCTCGGGCGAGGTCGACCTCGTGCTCGACCCGCCGTTCCAGGACGTGCAGCGGCTGAAGAGCGATTCGCGCATCCGGCTGCTGCAGATGCCCGACCTCGGCGAGCAGTACTTCACGTTCGACCAGGCGCGCGACGAACTGCAGGACAGCGACGTCAAAGGCCGCAACCCGTTCAAGGACCTGCGGGTGCGCAAGGCCGTGTACCAGGCGCTGAACATCGACCTCATCATCAGCAAGGTGCTGCGCGGCCAGGCCCACGCCACCGGCGCCTTCCTGTCCACGCGCGTCGACGGCTCACCGGCCGAGCTCGACCACCGCCTGCCCTACGACCCCGCCGCAGCGCGCAAGCTGCTCGCCGAAGCGGGCTATCCGAAAGGCTTTGCGGTGACGCTGGACTGCGTGAACATCGCGTGGCGCGAAAACGTCTGCCAGGCCGCGGCGGCGATGCTCACGCAGGTGGGCATACGCACGACGCTGCGCGCCAGCCCGAGCAACCAGTTCTTTCCGAAACTGTCGCAGGGCACGGCGAGCTTCATCGAATTCGGCTGGACACCCAACGTCGACGCGTGGTCGTCGCTGAACGCGCTGTTCCACAGCTACCAGCCGGGCGGCTTCGGCACCTTCAACGCCGGCCGCTACAGCAACCCCGATCTCGACAAGCTGATCGATGCCTTGCGCATCGAGCCCGACCTGACGCGCCGCCGTGCGCTGGTGGCCACGGTGCTGCGCAAGGTGGCCGCCGAGCTGCCCTACATCCCGCTGTACCGGCGCACGCTGACCTGGGCGATGTCGAACAAGGTCAGCGCCGTGCAGTGGCCCAGCGACACCATCGAACTGCGCTGGGTGCGTGTGAACTAGCGCCGCCGTTCGTTTGCTGCGCGACCATGTGATGGGCGCGGACATCACTGATCGACGCCGGCGCCCGCTCTACGGGGCCTCGGCCGGGTAGGTGACTTCCTCGCCCCGAACGCGGGCAAAGGGAGTCAGCTTGTGTGGCTGCAGGCGTTTCGGGCTGACGATCTCGCACACGGCCACGCCACGCACGAGCAGCGCGTCGGCGATGAGCGAGCGGTGGCAGCGCCACGGCACCGCTTCGGCGCACATCAGCGCGACGCGCTCGCTGCGCGCCAGCTCGATGACGTTCGTCAGGTTCGCCGCGAAGTCCGCGCTCTGCATGTAGTCGGCATAACCGCGGAACGACGGGTTGCGCCAGCCTGCGTTGGCAGAGCCGGCGGTCGTCGGCCGAAAGCCGCCCAGCCCGCTGGCGTGCGCATAGCCGATGTTCGCGGCGGCAAGCGACGCGGGCAGCGCATCGGCGTTGAACTGCGGGTTGTGGCGCGAACGCGGCACGGTGCGCACGTCGATCAACTGTGTGACGCCATGGCCGGCGAGCAGTTCGATGAACACGTCGATCGGCCGCGTCGAGTGGCCCACCGTCAGCACCTGGCAATGGCCTTCATCGGCGCTCGTCGTCAGCGCTGCGCTCGAAGTGGCGCGGCGCCCCTTCGTCGAGCGCCGCGGCGCCTCAACGGGCGGCGGCGAATGGGCGGACGCCGGGCCGCAACACGGGCAGAAGTTCATCGTTGAAGCAGACAGAGGCCATGGACCATGAACCATGAACCAGGCGCTGCGGCGAAGGGCTTGCAGAGCGCCGCGCCCAGCGTAGCAGCAAGCCACCGGCCGCACCGCGGCCTGCTTTTGTCAGCTCGGGCGCTGAAAACCTTGCGCAGGTCTGCGGCATTGCGTGCCCCGGGTCCTGCTGCGACGGCCCTGGCTGCAGGATGGCGCGGGCCTCGATGTGCATGCGCCGATCTCTCCGTGCGAGCGGGGTTCACCTCGCGCGCCCTTCGTCCAGGGCCGATTCGCCGGCCGCCAGCAGGCGCTCCAGCCGGTCCCTCATCTTCTCGGTCGACAGTTGCTCGCGCAGCCGCTCCACCATCAGCGGCAGGCTGAACGGGCTCGGCGCCTTCAGCTCCACCAGGTCCAGCGTCGCGGCCGCCAGCCGTTGCAGCGTCGACGCCAGGCGTTCGATGTCCAGCTCCTGTGACAGCACCTCGTGTTCGGCCTGGCCGAGCAGCCGGTTGCCGGCGTCGTACTTGCGAAACACCTCGTAGAACAACGAGCTCGACGCCTGGAGCTGGCGCATGCTCTTGGGCGCCCCCGGATAGCCGCTGAACACCAGGCCGGCGACACGCGCGATCTCGCGAAAACGCCGCTGCGCCAGCGCGCCCGAGTTCAGGCTCGCCAGCACATCGGCCAGCAGGCCGTCACTGCTGAACAGAGCGCCCTGCGTCAGCGGCGACAGGTCGGCCTGCTTCGCGGCCAGGATTTCGAGCCCGATGTCGTTGTAGCTGAGCGAGAAGGTGTTGGCCTCGGCCTTCGCCAGCCGATAAGCCAGCAACTGCGCCAGCCCGATGTGCACGTGGCGGCCGGCAAACGGGTAGACGAAGAGGTGGTGGCCTTCACGCGAACGCATGTGCTCGACGAGCAGGCGCCCGCTGCGTGGCAGCCTGGACAGCCGCGCCTGCGCCGCCAGCATCGGCTGCGCGGCCTGCATCTCGGCGTCGCTGAGGTCGCCGCGCGCGGCAGCGTCCAGCCGCGCCAGCACGGCGTCGCCGAGTTCGCTCGACCACGCCATCTTGCTGCCGTTCCATGCCGGCACCACGCCGCGTGTCTTCGTCGCCTTGCGCACGTAGGCCGTCATGTCCTGCGTGCGCACGTACTCGAGCACACGGCCGGCGAAGACGAAGCAGTCGCCCTTGTTCAGGCGCGAGATGAAACCTTCTTCGATGGTGCCGATGTTGCCGCCGCTGAGCCATTTCACCTGCATCGCGGCGTCGCTGACGATGGTGCCCACCTGCAGCCGGTGCCGTTTGGCGATGCCGCGGTCGGGAACGCGGTAGACACCGTCGACGAGCTTCACGCGGTGATATTCGGGGTAGGCGCCGAGGCTGTCGCCGCCGCGTTCGACGAAGGCCAGCGCCCAGTCGAATTCGTCGCGCGTCAGGCCGGCATAGGCCGGTGCCGCGCGCACTTCGTCGAACAGCGCGGCGGCCTCGAAACCACCGCCCAGCGCCACCGTCACCAGATGCTGCACCAGCACGTCCAGCGGCTTCAGCGGCGAGCTGCGCGCTTCGACACGGCCCGCCGCGGCGGCATGGCGTGCGGCCGCGGCTTCCACCAGTTCAAGCGTGTTGGTGGGCACCAGCGTCACGCGGCTGGGCCGGCCCGGCGCGTGGCCGCTGCGGCCGGCGCGCTGCAGCAGGCGTGCGATGCCTTTGGCGCTGCCGATCTGCAGCACGCGCTCGACCGGCGGGAAGTCGACGCCGAGGTCAAGGCTGGACGTTGCCACCACCGCCTTCAGGCTGCCTTGTTTGAGCCCGAGCTCGACCCACTCGCGTGTGCTCTTGTCGAGCGAGCCGTGGTGCAAGGCCACCAGGCCGGCCCAGTCGGGCCGCTGTTGCAGCAGCAGCTGGTACCAGATCTCGGCCTGCGAGCGCACGTTGGTGAACACCAGCGTCGTGCCCGAACGTTCGATCTCCTCGACCACCGGCAACTGCATCTGCTGGCCCAGATGGCCGCCCCAGCTGAAGTGGCCCGGCTCGTGCGGCAGCAGGGTGTCGATGAGCAGCGTCTTGTCGAGCCTGCCCTGCACGAGGCGGCCGCGCTCGTGGCCGACCAGCGTGTGCATCGCGTCGGTCAGGTTGCCCAGCGTCGCCGACAAGCCCCAGACCACGAGCCCCGGGTTCCAGCGTTTGAGCCGCGCCAGCGCAAGCTGCACCTGCACGCCGCGTTTGCTGGCGATCAGCTCGTGCCATTCGTCGACGATCAGCGTCTGCACGCCACCGAGTTCACGCTGTGCGTTGTCGCGCGTCAGCATCAGCGTCAGCGATTCCGGCGTCGTCACCAGCGCGCTCGGCAACTGCCGGTCCTGGCGCGCACGTTCGGCGCTCGGCGTGTCGCCGGTGCGCTGGCCCACGCTCCAGCGCGGTGCCAGCTCCGGCAACGGCAACTGCAGCGCGCGTGTGGTGTCGGCGGCGAGTGCGCGCATCGGCGTCAGCCACAGCACCTGCAACCCCGGCTGCGGCAGCGCGCGTTGCACCGCACCCAGCCACACCGCGTAGGTCTTGCCGCTGCCGGTGGTGGCGTGCAGCAGGCCGCTGTCGCCGGCGGCCATCGCACGCCAGACCTCGCGCTGGAATTCAAACGGCGTCCAGCCGCGGCCGGCGAACCAGGCTTCGGCCGCAGCGGCGTCGCTGGCCCGGTGGCGGCGCGTCGTGTTCAGTGGAGCGCGCTCAACAGCCGGCCGTGCACTTGCCTTCGGCGTCGAACGACATCGTCTTGCCCGACAGCGGCACGTGCACCGGCAGATGCACGGCCTTGATGAAGGCCTCGGTCTTGCTGCCGGCGCGCACCTTGCCATCGATGGTGCCCACTTCGTTGGCGTGCGATGCGATCACCTCGGCCGGCTGCACCAGTTCGTTGATCACGTAGGCGGCTTCGGTGGGGCCGGTGGTGAAGCCGTCGCCGATGTTCATCACCGCGAGCCTGGCGTGATAAAAATCGTGCACGACGAGCTTCTGGTCGGCCACGATGCCGGTGTCGCCCGACAGATAGACCACGAGGCCGTTGCTGAAGCGCAGCACGTAGCCGGTGGCCAGACCGACATCGCCGAAGAGGCCGGCTTGCTTCATCTGCTTGCCCAGCTCGCCACCGATCAACGCCGGGTCGACGCCGTTGCTGTGCTGTGCGGTGACAGTGGCAATGCGCACGCCGCCAACCGTCACGCTGCCGCCGAAGCGGGCCAGGATCGAGTTCGCGGGGTTGCCCCCATTTCCCCTGAGCTTCGCGGCGAAAAATGCCGGCATATCGCTGCCGGTGACGATCTTCGCGTTTTTCGCCAGCGCGATCTCCACCGCACTGGTGGTGGGCACGGCCGAGACCGAGACATCGGGCTTCTCGCAACTGCCCGCATCGGGCGCCTTGGTGTGGATGTCGCCGACGTGGTCGCCGTGCATGTGGCTGACGAGGATGACGTCGATCTTGCCCAGCCGCGGATCGCTGGCGCCGGCGACCGTGCGGCCGGGGTCGTAGAGCACGCGCGTGCCGTTCGGATCCTCGAAGATCAGCGCCCTGTCCTGCGGGCAGAACTCGCCGGTGATGCCGCCCAATGGCGTGACCTTCACGCTCTGGGCCAGCACCGGGGCGGCCAGCGCGAAGCTGGCGACGGTGGCGGCAAGGGTCAGTTTCCAGCCAGTCATGGGTCTCTCCCGACGCAACATCGATGCCGCAAAGACTAGCACCGCAAGCCGCACCGCGTAGTGGACATGGCCCGATGGGCGGCCGTCTGCCATCGCCCATTCTGCCGCCTCAGCTCGTCGCGATCCAGCCCTCCACCGCGTCCACATCGGCCGGCAAACCGCCCTCAGGCAAGGCGCTGGCCCAGCCGGCCTGCATCAGGCACAGCGCGGCATCGAGCCGGTCGCCGGAAGCGTCGTCGACCAGCGCCTCGCGCTGCGCGTGCGTCAGCTTCAGGCGCAGGCCCAGCCGCGTGCGGCCCTGCTCGAGCGCATCGACGATGTCCTTGCGCGCGATCAGGCGGTCCGCACCGTCGTGATTCTTGTACGAGCGGCGGCCGATGAGCTCGAAGGCCAGCAGCCCCGGATAGCCTTCCACCGCGTGGCGCAGCGGGTCGCCGCGATGCAGCCGCGGCAGGTGCACGCCGGCGTCGAGCAGACGCGACAGCCCTTCGAAGTACATGAAACCCACCGGCACATAGCGGGTCTGCAACGGGCTCGTGGAACTGACGCCGGGCAGCGCGGTATCGGTGCGGCGGTGGACCAGGCGTTGCCCCGCCGGCCGGCCGTTGCCCCAGGCGTCGACCAGCGCCCGGAAGTCCATGCGCGTGGCGCAGCGGCGCTGCAGCTCGCGCAGCACGTCGTGCGTGTTGTCGCCCAGCGCCAGCGCATCGGCGAAGGTGCGTGGCAGGCCGAACGGAAAGTCGAAGGCAGCGAACCACGGCCCGGGCTCGGCGAGCACCGCTTCGAATGCGCACAGGCTCTGGATCTCGTCCAGCCGGTCCAGCCGCAGCACGGCGCCCACGCGGTGGCCGCGCGCCAGCGTGATCGGCTTGCGGCGGTTCGGCGCACTGCTGAAGTCGACTCCCCACAATTGACGGTTCATGCGGCCATTGTCGCGGCGCTACAGTGCAGGCCATGAACACCAATCCCTTGCTCGCCGAGGCGCTGCGTGGCGGCAGCGTCGAATCGGTACACCGTGGCGCCTTCGCCGTCGTCGACGCCGACGGCACGCTGCACAGTTCACTCGGCGACATCGAACGGCCGATCTTCCCGCGCTCGGCCGTCAAGGTGCTGCAGGCGCTGCCGCTGGTGACCTGCGGCGCTGCCAACGCGATGGGGCTGACGGAAGAACACCTTGCGCTCACCTGCGCGTCGCACGGCGGCGAGCCGGCGCACGTGGCGGCCGCGGTGGCCATGCTCAACTGCGCCGGCGTCGACCCCGACGTGCTCGAATGCGGCGCCCACTGGCCCTACAACGAGGCCACGCAACGCGCGATGGCCGCGCGCGGCGAAACGCCGAGCGCGCTGCACAACAACTGCTCGGGCAAACACGCCGGCTTCGTCTGCCTGGGCTGCTGGATGGCCGAGGAAAAAAACCACAAGCTCTACACCGCAGGCTACGTCCGGCCCGACCATCCGGTGATGCGCGAGGTCAGCGCCGCCATCCAGCGCGTCACCGGCTACGACCTTACGCAGGCGCCGGTGGGCACCGACGGCTGTTCGATTCCCACCCACGCCATTCCGCTGCGCCACCTGGCGCACGGCTTCGCGCGCATCGGCACCGGCACCGGGCTGGACAAGGACACCGCATGGGCGGCCGGGCGGCTGCGCCACGCCGTGGCCAGGCACCCGTTCATGGTGGCCGGCAGCGGCCGCTTCGACACCCGCGTGATGGAACGCCTGGGCGAACGTGTGTTCTGCAAGGTCGGCGCCGAAGGCGTGTACTGCGCCGCATTGCCCGATGCCGGGCTCGGCGTGGCCATCAAGATGGACGACGGCAACAACGCACGCGGCTGCGAAGTCGTGATGGCCGAGCTGATCCAGCGTCTCGTCAAGCTGGATGACGCCGAACGCAGCTTCATGCACTCGCTCAGCAACGTGACGCTGAAAAACTGGAACGGCATCGAGGTCGGGCAACTGCGCGCGGCCGCGTTCTAGGGCCGGGCAAGGCTCAGCGCCACAGTCGTTCGAGCCCGTCGAACACCAACTGCACCACCAGCGCCAGCACCGCGGCCGGCAACGCACCGGCCAGCATCGCCTGCGCGTCGTTGACGGCCAGCCCGGCGACGATGCGTTCGCCGTAGCCGCCGGCGCCGATGAACGCCGCCACGGTGGCAGTGCCGACGTTGATGACCGCGGCCGTCTTCACGCCCGCCCACAACATCGGCCGCGCCAGCGGCAACTGCACCAGCCACAGGTTCTGGCGTGACGTGAGGCCGAGTGCGCGTGCGGCCAGCGTCAGCCCCGCCGGTACACCGTGCAGGCCGGCGTGGGTATTGCGCACGATGGGCAGCAGCGCGTAGACGAACAGCGCCAGCAGTGCCGGCAGCACGCCGATGGTGCCCAGCAGCGCGATCAGGAAGGCCAGCAGCGCCAGCGACGGAATCGTCTGCATCACCCCCACCGCGCCCAGCAGCACGCCGGCCAGGCGCGGCCGCCGCCACGCCACGATGCCCAGCGGCACGCCCACCACGACGGCCAGCGCGAGCGAGCCGAAGACGAGCAGCAGGTGCTGCAGCGTGAGCCGCGCGAGGTCGGGCGCGAACAGGCGGCTCATGAAACTCTGGCGCGGCGTGGCGCTGCCGGTCCGGCCGGCGACGAAGCGCCGCGCCACCTCTTCGAAGCTCAGGCCGTCGAGCTCGACCTCGGCGTTCAGGCCGATCATCGTCGCCTCATTGATGCGGCCCGCCAGCGGCAGCAGCGGCCGCACGTCGACGTTGCTGCGCATCAGCAGCACGGCGTCGTACTTCGGAAAGAAGTTGCGGTCGTCCTTCAGCACACGCAGCTTGTCGCGGCCGATCTTCGCGTCGGTGGAGTAGACGTCGATGAGGTCGACCTGGCCACCCTTCAGCGCGTCGTAGGCCAGGCCGTGGTCGAGCCCGGCGCCCGGCGCCTGCGGCAACGCATACGCCTGCTTCAGCGCCGGCCAGCCGTCGGCACGCACGAGGAATTCGTGCGACAGGCCGATGCGCAGATCGGGGTGCGCCGCCAGGTCGGAGATCGTCCTGATGCCGAGCCGCTGCGCCGTGCTGTCGCGCATCGCCAGCGCATAGGTGTTGTTGAAGCCCAGCGCCACCGCCACCTTCAACCCGCGCGGCGCGAGCAGGCGATTCAACTCGTCCAGCGACGGGTTGCCTTCGCGGTGCAGCAGTTCGCGCACGATGGTGCCGGTGTATTCGGGATAGAGGTCGACCGCGCCGCTGGCCAGTGCCTGCTCCAGGATGCCGGTGTTGCCCAGCCCCTGCTTGTGCACCGCCGGCACACCGGCCGCCACCAGCGTCTGGCGCACGATCTCGCCCAGGATGTAGGACTCGGTGAAACGTTTGGAGCCCACCGTGACCGGGGCCGCCGCGGCGGCGGCGATGCACAACCCGGCGAGCAGGGCGAAGACAATGGTGCGCAAACGGTGCATGCGCCGATGGTACCCAGGTGGGCTTGAATGCAGGCAAAATCGACGCCACGGCACGAAGGTGCACGAAGGGGCGCAGCGTGGATTTGAAGGTTTCGATCACCATCACCGACGAGCTGACCGATGAGGTCATCACGTCGACGGGATCACTGGATCTCGCCAGCGGCGACATCAACCGCGTCGAGTACCAGGACTACGACGTCGACGCGCGCGGCCTGCCCTGGGACAGCGACGACTACGAATTCACCAGCGGCACGCTGTCCAACCGCGGCAAGGACGTCGAGTTCCGCGTCGACGTCAACAAGGTCACCGGCCAGTATTCGGTGAGCGCGAGCGAACTGCTCGAAATCAAGGTGCGCGCCGCAGCGCTGTTCGCCGGCCTGAGCGGGCGCGATCTGGCCGACAGCGCGCACGCGAAGACGGCGCCGCCGGCGCCCCCGCGCGGCGGTCGGTCCCGGCTGCACTGAAGACCCGGCTTTCCCTCGCCGGCACCGGCTTGCCGCCGCTGCGTCACAGCGTGATCCACAGCGCCGGCAGTTCCGGCAGCGTGCGCAGGATGCGCGCCAGCGAGCCGTCGTGCACGCGCGCATTCGCGCGTTCGATGTCGGGCGCGATGTAGCGGTCGCTGGGCATCGAAGCGCATTCCAGGCGCAGCAGCGCGTGCGCCGCTTCCAGCGCCGGTGAACTCTGCAGCGGACGCAGGAAGTCGATGCCCTGCGCCGCGGCCAGCCATTCGATGGCCAGGATATGGGCGACGTTGTCGATCATCGGCTGCAGCCGGCGCGCCGCAAAGGTGGCCATCGAGACGTGGTCTTCCTGGTTCGCACTCGTCGGCAGTGAATCGACGCTGGCCGGGTGCGCGAGCGACTTGTTCTCGCTTGCCAGCGACGCCGCGGTGACGTGGGCGATCATGAAGCCGCTGTTCAGCCCGGCGTCGGCCGACAGGAACGCCGGCAGGCGCGAGACGCCGCTGTCGATCAGCATCGCGATGCGACGTTCGGCGATGGCGCCCACCTCGGCGATCGCGCAGGCCATCGCGTCACAGGCCAGCGCCACCGGCTCGGCGTGGAAGTTGCCGCCCGAGACCATGGCGCCGTCGTCGAAGAACACGAGTGGGTTGTCGGTGACGGCGTTCGCTTCGCGCAGCAGCACCAGCGCGGCGTGACGCATCTGGTCCAGGCAGGCGCCCACCACCTGCGGCTGGCAGCGCAGGCAGTACGGGTCCTGCACGCGGTCGTCGCCATCCCGGTGGCTGTTGCGTATCGCGCTGCCGGCGAGCAGGCCGCGGTAGTACTGCGCGACGTCGATCTGCCCGGGCTGGCCGCGCAGCGCGTGGATGCGCGGGTCGAACGGGCCATCGCTGCCGCGCGCGGCGTCGACCGTCAGCGCGCCGATCACGAGCGCGGCTTCGAGCACCGGCTCGAACGTGAACAGCGCATGCAGCGCGAGCGCGGTGCTGGTCTGGGTGCCGTTGATCAGCGCCAGCCCTTCCTTCGCGCTCAGGCGCAGCGGCGCGATGCCGGCGCCGCGCAGCACCTCGGCCGCCGGCACACGTGCGCCGTCGACGAGGAATTCGCCTTCGCCCAGCAGCGCCAGCGTCATGTGGGCCAGCGGCGCGAGGTCGCCCGACGCACCGACCGAACCCTGGCTCGGCACATAGGGCACGAGGCCGGCGTTGCAGACCGCGAGCAAGGTGTCGATGACGACCGGCCGCACGCCGGAAAAGCCGCGCGCCAGGCTGGCCGCCTTCATCGCCAGCATCAGCCGCAGCACCGGCGGCGCCAGCGGCGCGCCGACGCCGACGCTGTGCGAGCGGATCAGGTTGAGCTGCAGCGTCGCGAGGTCGGCCTCGCCGATGCGCGTGCCGGCGAGCTTGCCGAAGCCGGTGTTGACGCCGTAGACGGCGGCCGCGCCTTCGGCCGCACGCTGCACGACGGCGGCGCTGGCGCGTATCGCCGGCCCCGAGACGGGGTCGAGCTGCAACGCCACCGGCGCCGCAGCGCCGCCGTCGAGACCCGCCCCACCATGCACGGCCTGCAGTTCGTCGAGCGTCATCGCTCCCGGGCGCAGCCACATCAGCGGCTCACCATCGGCAGCTTCAGGCCTTGTTCGTGCGCGCAGGCCACGGCGTCGGCGTAGCCGGCGTCGGCATGGCGCATCACGCCGCTGGCGGGGTCGTTCCACAACACACGCTCGATCCGCGTCGCCGCGGCGTCGCTGCCGTCGCAGACGATCACCACCCCGGCGTGCTGCGAATAACCCATGCCGACACCGCCGCCGTGGTGCAGGCTCACCCAGGTGGCGCCGCCGGCGGTGTTGAGCAGCGCGTTCAGCAACGGCCAGTCGCTGACGGCATCGCTGCCGTCCTTCATGCTTTCGGTCTCGCGGTTCGGCGACGCCACCGAGCCGCTGTCGAGGTGGTCGCGGCCGATGACGATCGGCGCCTTCAGCTCGCCCGACTTCACCATCTCGTTGAAGGCCAGCCCGGCGCGCTGGCGCTCGCCCAGGCCGAGCCAGCAGATGCGCGACGGCAGGCCCTGGAACGCGATGCGCTCGCCGGCCATCTGCAGCCAGCGGTGCAGGTGCTTGTCATGCGGGAACAGCGCCTTCAGCTTTGCATCGGTCTTGCGGATGTCGTCGGCGTCGCCCGACAACGCGACCCAGCGGAACGGCCCTTTGCCGCGGCAGAACAGCGGCCGGATATAGGCCGGCACAAAGCCCGGGAAATCGAACGCGCGCTTGACGCCGGCATCGAACGCGACCTGGCGGATGTTGTTGCCGTAGTCCACCGTCGGCACGCCGGCATCGTGGAAATCCAGCATCGCCTGCACGTGCAGCGCGCAGCTCCGTGCGGCGGCCGCGCGCAGCGCCGCGTGCTGCGCCGGGTCGGCCTGCGCGGCGCGCCAGCGCTCGGCGCTCCAGCCCGCGGGCAGGTAGCCGTTGACGAGGTCGTGTGCGCTCGTCTGGTCGGTCACGAGGTCGGGCCGAATCTGCCCGCTGCGTGCGCGCCGCACGAGTTCGGGCAAGAGCTCGGCCGCGTTGCCCAACAGGGCGATCGACTTCACTTCCTGCGCCGCGGTGTACTTCCTGATGCGCGCCAGCGCATCGTCCAGATCGTTCGCCTGCTCGTCGAGGTAGCGTGAACGCAGGCGGAAGTCGATCCGGCTTTGCTGGCATTCGATGTTCAACGAACACGCGCCGGCGAAGGTGGCCGCCAGCGGCTGCGCCCCACCCATGCCGCCAAGCCCGGCGGTGAGGATCCAGCGGCCCGCGAGATCACCGCCGTAATGCTGGCGCCCGGCCTCGACGAAGGTCTCGTAGGTGCCCTGCACGATGCCCTGGCTGCCGATGTAGATCCAGCTCCCGGCCGTCATCTGGCCGAACATCATCAGGCCCTTGCGGTCAAGCTCGTCGAAGTGTTCCCAGGTGGCCCACTTCGGCACCAGGTTCGAGTTGGCGATCAGCACGCGCGGGGCGTCGGCATGGGTGCGGAACACGCCCACCGGCTTGCCGCTTTGCACCAGCAGCGTCTCGTCTTCCTTCAGTGCTTTGAGGCTCGCGAGAATGGCCTCGAAGCAGTCCCAGTTGCGCGCCGCCTTGCCGATGCCGCCGTAGACCACCAGCGCGTCGGGGTTCTCTGCCACCTCGGGGTCGAGGTTGTTCTGGATCATGCGGTAGGCCGCTTCGATGAGCCAGTTGGCGCAGACGATCTGGCTGCCGCGCGGCGCGCGCACCGGGCGCGGCTGCGCGGTCTGGTGGATGGTGGACAAGTCGGTCATCGCACTGCTCCGGTGGGGAAGAACAGGTGCAACTCTACTTGTCTAGACAAGTGAAGACAAGTAGCATGAAGCGATGCTGTCAGACGACGTTGCCGCCCCCGTTGAAGCGCCGCCTTATGCGCGCGTCAAACAGTTTCTGAAAGACGGCCTGGCGGCTGGCCGCTGGGCCCCGGGCGCGCTGATGCCGTCGGAGGCCGAACTGGTGGCGCTGTTTGCCGTCAGCCGCATGACGGTGAACCGTGCGCTGCGCGAACTGCAGGCCGAAGGCCTGGTCGAGCGCACGCAGGGCGTGGGCACCTTCGCCGCACCGCTGCACCGCGTGGCGTCGACGCTGACCATCCGCGACCTGCACGAAGAGATGGCGTCGCGCGGCCAGCAGCACAGCGCCGACGTGCACCTGGCGCGCGAGGAACGCGCGCCGGCGGCGCTGGCCGAGCGGCTGCGGCTGAAAACCGGCGCGCGGGTGTTCCACACCTTGATCGTGCACCGCTGCAACGGCGTGCCGCTGCAGTGCGAAGACCGCTACGTCAACCCGGCCTGCGCACCGCACTACCTGAAGAACGACTTCGCGCGCGTCACGCCCACGCACTACCTGCTGGAGGTGGCGCCGCTGTGGGAAGCGCAGTACAGCATCGAAGCCGCCACGGCCACCACCGAAGAAGCGCGACTGCTCGGCATCGCCGCGAACGACCCCTGCCTGGTGGTGGTGCGGCGCACCGAAAGCCGCGGCGTGCCGATCACGCTCGCGCGCCTGGTCCACCCGGGCCGGCGCTACAGCCTCGAAGGCCACTTCAGGCCGTGAAGATCGAGGCCGACCGCATCACGCCGCAGCCGTGGAAAAACGGCGGCGGTTGCACACGCGAACTGCTGCGCGATGCGGATACCCCTGTCGGTGGCGACGACCACTGGCGCTGGCGCATCAGCCTGGCCGACATCGAAGTGGACGGCCCGTTTTCGCCCTTCCCCGGTGTGCAGCGCTGGTTTGCCGTGGTCGCCGGCGCGGGCGTCGAGCTCGACTTCGGCATGCGCCGCAGCCGCCTCGACGCCAGCGACGACGCGTTGGCATTCGACGGCACCCACGCGCCCGCGTGCCGCCTGCTGGCGGGCCCGACACGCGACCTGAACCTCATGTTGCGCGGCGTGCGCGGTGTGATGCGGCGCGCCGCGCCCGGCGTGCCGTGGGCCGAGCCGTGGCCGCTGCGCGGGCGCTTCGACACGCTGACGCGCACGCTCGCATGGGGCTTGCCCGCCGGCCCGCTGCGCGCCGACGGCGCGGCGTTGTGGATCGGCATCGCCGCATGAGGACACTCTGGCGCAACGCGCGTCTGGCGACGCTGGCCGCGCCGGGCTGGGGCCTCGTCGAAGACGGCGCATTCGTCGTCGAAGACCAGCGCCTCGCGTGGGTCGGCGCCGAAACGGCGCTGCCCGCCGCGCTGCAGCCCGACGCCGAACACGATCTTGGCGGTGCACTCGCGACACCCGGCCTCGTCGACTGCCACACGCACCTGGTCTACGGCGGCCAGCGCGCGGCCGAGTTCGAGCAGCGGCTGCACGGCGCGAGCTACGAAGACATCGCGCGCACCGGCGGCGGCATCCGCTCGACGGTGGCGGCCACGCGCGCCGCGAGTGACGAACGGCTGTTCAGCGGCGCATCACAACGCGCGCGTTGTCTGATGGCCGAAGGCGTGACGACGCTTGAAGTCAAGTCCGGCTACGGCCTGTCGCTGGCGCACGAAGCACGCTGCCTGCGCGTGGCGCGCCGCGTCGGCCGTGAACTGCCGCTGACCGTGAAGACCACCTGTCTGGCCGCGCATGCCTTGCCGCCCGAATTCGACGGCCGCGCCGACGCCTACGTCGACGCCGTCTGCCATTGGCTGCCCGAGCTGCACGCCGAAGGCCTGGTCGATGCGGTCGACGCCTTCTGCGAACGCATCGCCTTCAGCCCGGTGCAGACGCAGCGTGTCTTCGAAGCCGCGCGCGCGCTCGGCCTGCCGGTGAAGCTGCACGCCGAACAGCTCAGCGACCAGGGCGGCGCGGCGCTCGCGGCGCGCTTTCAAGCGCTGTCGTGCGATCACCTCGAACACCTGTCGGCCGCCGGCGTGCGTGCGATGGCCGCGGCCGGCAGCGTGGCGGTGCTGCTGCCCGGTGCGTTCTACTTCCTGCGCGAGGTGAAGCTGCCGCCCGTGCAGGCGCTGCGTGATGCGGGCGTGCCGATCGCCATCGCGAGCGACCACAACCCGGGTTCGTCGCCGGGCCTGTCGATGCTGTTGATGCTGAGCATGGCCTGCACCTTTTTCCGCCTCACGCCCGAAGAAGCGCTGCGCGGCGCCACCGTCAACGGCGCGCGCGCGCTCGGGCTGCACGAACGCGGCACGCTCGCCGCGGGCCAGCGTGCCGACGTGGCCATCTTCGCGCTCAACCACCCGAACGAGCTGGCCTATGGCTTCGGCCACAACCCGTGCCGGCGCGTCATCGCCGGCGGCCAGGAGCGACAACCATGAACGAAGTCTTCACTCTGCAGCGCGGCCGCACGCCGCTGCTCGTCAGCATTCCGCATGCGGGCACCGTGATCCCCGACGACATCGCCGCCCAGCTCGTGCCGCGCGCGCTGCAGGTCGAAGACGCCGACTGGCACCTCGACCAGCTCTATGCCTTCGCCGCCGAGATCGGTGCGAGTTTCATGGTGCCTCGTTTTGCGCGTTACGTGGTCGACCTGAACCGGCCGCCCGAGAACACGCCGATGTACCCTGGCGCCAACAACACCGAACTGGTGCCGACGCACTTCTTCAGCGGCGAGCCGCTGTACCGCGCCGGCTGCGTGCCCGACGCCGCCGAAGTGGCGCGCCGCGTCGCGCACTACTGGCGGCCCTATCACGACGCGCTGGCCGCCGAACTGGCGCGGCTGCGGGCCGAACACGGTCACGCCGTGCTGTTCGACGGCCACAGCATCCAGGCCGAACTGCCGTGGCTGTTCGACGGCCGCCTGCCCGACCTGAACCTCGGCACCGCGAACGCTGCAAGCTGCGCGCCGGCGCTGCGGGCGGCGCTGGCGCGCGTGCTGGCCGCGCACACGCCGCACAGCCACGTCATCGACGGCCGCTTCAAGGGCGGCTACATCACGCGCCACTACGGCCAGCCGGCGCGCGGCGTGCACGCGGTGCAGATGGAAATGTGCTGGCACTGCTACATGGCCGAGCCGCACCGTTACGACGCCGCACGCGCGGCGCAGGTGCAGCCGCTGCTGCGCGAACTGGCGCAGGCGATGACGGCATGGCGGCCATGAACGCGGCGGCCTCCCGATGAGCGCCGGCCCGCTGCTGTGGGCGCCGCGCGCCTGGCTCGGCGGCCGCTGGCGCGAACGCGTGCTGTTGGCGGTGGGCGCGGACGGCTGCTGGAGCGACGTTGCGGCCGATACCGACGCCCCGGCCGGCGCCGAGATCCTGCCCGGCGCCGTGCTGCCCGGCCTGGTCAACGCGCACAGCCATGCGTTCCAGCGCGCCTTCGTCGGGCTGGCCGAACGGCGCGACGGCGCGCACGACGACTTCTGGTCGTGGCGTGACCGCATGTATGGCGTGGCGCTGCGCATCACGCCGGCGCAGCTTCGTGACGTCGCCACCCACCTGTACCGTGAACTGCTGGCCGGCGGCTACACGCAGGTGTGCGAGTTCCACTACCTGCAGCACGCAGCCGATGGCAGCCGCTATGCCGACCCGGCGACGATGGCGCAGGCGCTGGTGGCGGCGGCGCACGACGCCGGCATCGGCCTCACGCTGCTGCCGGTGCTGTACGAACGCGCCGGCTTCACGCAGCCGGCGTTGCGCGACGACCAGCGCCGCTTCGCCTGCAGTGCGGCCGATGTGCTGGCGCTGCAGCGCGAGCTTCGGGGGCCGCTGCTGAACACGGGCGCCGCGGTGCATTCGCTGCGCGCGGCGCGGCCGGAGTCGATGCACGAACTGGCCGCGGCCTGCAACGGCCCGGTGCACATCCACGTGGCCGAGCAGACGGCGGAAGTCGACGCCTGTCTGGCGGCCACCGGTTGCCGGCCCATCGACTGGCTGGCGCGCCATGCGCCGCTGGACGAACGCTGGCAGCTCGTGCACGCCACGCACGCCGCGCCGGCCGAGATCGACGCGGTGGCGCGCAGCGGCGCCGGGGTCGTGCTGTGCCCGGCCACCGAGGCCAACCTGGGCGACGGCCTGGCCGACCTGCCGCGCTGGCTGGCGAGCGGCACGGCGCTGGCGCTGGGCAGCGATAGCCAGGTGGTGCGCGCGTGGCCCGAAGAGCTGCGCTGGCTCGAATACGGCCAGCGCCTGGCGCGCCGCGAGCGCAACGTCAGCGCGACGCCGGGCGATGAGCCGGCCACCGCGGCGCGCCTGTTCGAACGCGTGCTCGCCGGCGGCGCGGCGGCCGCAGGCTGGCGCCACGCCGGTCTGCAACGCGGTGCGCGCGCCGACCTGCTGCTGCTCGACGACAGCGACGACGCGCTGCGTGGCCTGCCTGCCAGCCATCTGCTCGACGGCGTGGTGTTCGCCGCGCCGGCGCGGCCGTTCGCGCGCGTGATGGTGGCCGGCCACTGGCGCGCGCTCGGCGATACGGACGGCGGCGCGGACGGCGACGCACACGGAGCCTCGCGCTTCCAGGCCACGATGCAGGCGCTGTGGCGCAACGACTGAAGCGCACACGATGCGGCCCGGCGGGTGCGGGCTTCAAGGCTGTTTGCGTGCCGTTGCGCCTCGCGCTCAGGTCAGCCACAAGGTCAGCCGCGCCAGCAGCTCGGCGACGTCGAAGGGCTTGATCACGTAGTCGACGAAGCCCGCGGCCAGTGCACGCTCGGCTTCGCCGGGCATCGCGTTGGCCGAGATGGCCACACACGGCACGGCGGCCAGCGCCGGTTCGGCCTGCAGCCGCCGCAGCACCTCGAAGCCGTCGATGCCGGGCAGGTTGATGTCGAGCAGGATCAGGTCGGGCCGGCGGCGCCTTGCGGCGGCCAGCCCGGCCGGGCCGTCGGCGGCGGTTTCGATCTCGGTGTGCGGCCGCAGCACGAGCACCTCGCGCACGAGGGCGACGTTGGCCGGGTTGTCCTCGATGTAGAGCACGTGGCGGCGCGGCGGCGCGGCGCCGGCGGCATGGAACGGCGGCGCCGCGGCAGCGTTCGGGGCCGGCGCCGGCGGCGCCTCGGCGCGCGGAAAACGCAGCGTGAAGATGCTGCCCACGCCGGGCTGGCTGCTGACCTCGATGCTGCCGCTCATCGCCTTCAGCAACTGCTGCACGATCACCAGGCCCAGCCCCGTGCCTTCCATCGCACTGCCCTCGGCGCCGAGGCGGTTGAACGGCTGGAACAGCGCGGCGAGCTGCGCGCCCGTGAGGCCGTGGCCGGTGTCGTGCACCGCCAGCGCCACACGCTCGTCGCCGCGGCTCAGGCGCAGCGTCACGCTGCCGCCGATGCGGTTGTACTTGATGGCATTGCTGAGCACGTTGACCAGCACCTGGCGCGCACGCGTGCGGTCGGCGCGAACCCAGCAGGCGTCGGTCTCGGGCGCACGTTCGATGCGGATCTGGCGCTGTTCGGCCAGGCCGGCGGTGAGCGCCAGGCATTCGGTGAGCAGCCGGCCGAGTTCGATGGGTTCGGGCGACAGGGCCAGCGCGCCGGCCTCGATGCGCGACAGGTCCAGCACCTCGTCGATCAGCACCAGCAGGTGGCGACCGGCGTCGCCGACGTGGGCGACCATGGCGAGTGCCTTCGGTGACGCGGCCAGCGCCGGCTCGTGCGTCAGCAACTGCGCAAAACCGAGGATGGCGTTCATCGGCGTGCGCAGCTCGTGGCTCATGCGCGCCAGGAAGTTGGACTTCGCGCGGTTCGCCAGCTCGGCCGCCTCCTTGGCCGCGCGCAGCTCTTCCTTCTGGATGCGGTCGCTGAGGTCGCGCACGAAGATGCTGCTGCGCAGCGTGCCGTCGGCGGCGGCGTAGCTGATGGTGGAGATGTCGCCTTGAAAGCGTGTGCCGTCGCCGCGTATCAGCGTCAGCTCGCTGCGTGCGCGGCCGGTGCGTGCGCGTTCCTCGCTCAGTGCCCTGAGCCGCGGATCGTTTTCATCGATGAGTTCACCGCGCTTGCATTTCAGCAGTTCCGCCTCGCTCAGGCGGAACAGCGTGCAGGCCGCCTGGTTGGCCTGCAGGATTTCGCCGCCCGGCCGCGTGCGCAGAATCGCCTCCAGGCTGCTGTCGAAAAGCTGGCGCAGGTCGGCCTCGCGCTCGGCCAGCGCCTTCACCTGCTGCGCGTTGGCGTCGAGCATGGCGTTGAAGCGCGCCGCCACCTCGGCCAGTTCGGCCGGGCCGCCGCTGGGCGCGCGTGCATCGAGGTCGCCGCCGGCCACGCGCTGCGCGGTATCGCGCAGCGCCTGCACAGGCCCGGTGATGCGGCGCCGCAGGTGGTTCACGACGACGAGCGCAAACGCGATGATGGCCAGCGCGAGCAGGGCGTTGGAGACGGCGGCGCGGCGCGCGCTGGCGAAGACGTCGTCGGTGTTGATGCCGGCGATCGCGTACCAGTCGGTGCCGGCCACGGGCTGGAAGCCGTAGATGCGCTCCACGCCTTCGGACGAGCGCGCGATGGCGCTGCCGGCATGGCGGCTGAGCACGATGTCGAGGATGGGCGAGCCGTGCAGCGGGCGGCCGACAAAACGTTCGGCCTCGCGTGAACGCGCCACCAGCACGCCGCTGCTGTCGACGATGGCGACGACGCTGGCCAGCGGCAGCATGTTGCTGCCGGGCACGGGCTTGAAGCTGGTCATGTCCAGCGACAACTGGATCGAGCCGACGAGTTCGTCATCGGCGCCGAATACCGGATGCGCGAGCACCACCACCGGCTTGCCGGACAGCAACCCGGCGTGGGGCGGCGCGACGACGAAGCGGCGCTCCTTGACGACGCGCCGGAACCACTCGGTGTGACGCACCACGGTGCGCACGCCGCCGGCCGGCGCGTAGGCAGAGCAGATCAGCTCACCGGCCAGGTTGGCCTGGCCCAGGCCGGTGAACTGCGGATAGAGGTCATGGATCTCGCCGAAGATGGGGTCGCAGGCGTTCGCATCGGCACGCCGCAGTTGCGGCCGCGCGGCCAGCGTGTCCATCGTGCGCCGCGCGTCGCTGAGGAAGCCCTCGACGCTGTTGGCAGCCACGCGCGCCAGGCCCAGCGCCGCCGTCGTGGCCTGGCTCTTGGCCTGGGTGTAGTTGTTGTAGCCCGACCAGACGAGCAGTGCGGTCAGTGGCAGCAGCGTGGCCGCCACCAGCACCAGCAACAGACCGCGAATCGACGCCAGACTTGCGTCGCGGGCCGCCGGTGCGCTGCTGTTCGGCATCGGTCCATGGTACGCCGCGGCCTCGTGCTCAGCGTGCTTTGCGGGCCGGTGCGTGGACTATCGAAAGCTCCAATGGCGCGGCCAGATCACCGTGCAACCATCCGGCGATTGTCAGCGTCTGATGGCGGTCGCACAGCACCGGCGTGTGGCCGGTGTCGGGAATGCGCGCCAGCGTGATCGGCCGTTGCTGCATGCGCGCCACGGTGGCCGGCAGCAGGGCGTCGGACTGCAGCCCGTGCAGCAGCAGCACGGGGCATTGCACGTCGCGCCACGCCGCCCACTGGCGCACCGCATGGCGCGCGTCGTCGCGGTAGGCCAGCAGCGCGCGCGGATCGTGGCGGTAGACGCGGCCGCCTTCTTCGGCCGACCAGCGCGTCTGATGCCAGGCAATGAAACGGCGCACGTCGTCGCCCACCGGGCCGTCGTTCTTCTGCGCCGCGCCGACGCGGCGTTCGATGTCCGCCGGCGTGCGAAAGACATACCAGCGCGCCAGCGTCTGCGCGCGCCGCGCGCGCCGCGCGCGCGGGATGTGCGGGCCGACATCGTTGAGGATCAGGCGCGACACCAGTTCGGGGTGGCGCGCCGCGAGCTCGATGGCCAGCGTGCCGCCCATCGACGAGCCCAGCAGCGCCACCGGCCCGGCGTCCAGGTGCACGATCATCTGGCGCAGTTGTTCGAGATAGGTCTCGAAGCGGTATTCGCGGTCGTCGGCCAGCCAGCCCGACAGGCCGCGCCCGAGCCAGTCCATGCAGACGACGCGCAGGCCTTCGCGCTGCAGGTCGGCGGCCAGGAAGGCGAAACGCATCGCGGTGTTGGCGACACCGCCGCAGGCCAGCAGCAACGGCGCGCCGGGCGCCCCCCAGTCGGTGTAGGCCACCGGCACGCGGTAGGGTTTGCGCAGGCGCTGCGGCGTGCCGGGCTGCAGCCGCGCCGGCTGCAGATGGTCGAAACGGCCGCTGCGGTACAGGCCGTCGAAGCGCGCGCCCAGCTTCTGCGCCGCAGCATCCCAGGCGCGCCATTCGGCGCTCTTCATGTCTTGCCCGAGCGAACACGCTCCCGTTCACGCTGGCGCAGCACGTCGATCATGACGTTGAAGGTGCGCGCGAGCTGGCCCACTTCGTCGCGCCGCTTCACGTCCACCGTGGCCTGGTCGAAGTCGCCCGCCTTGAGCGCGTTGGTGGCGCGCGTCAGGGCCTGGATCGGGCGCACGATGCCGCGCGCAAAACGCAGCGCGAGGCCGGTGAACAGCAGCCCGACGAGCAGCACGCTCCACAGCAGCTTGTGCATCAGCGCGTTCAGCGGCGCCTCGAAGGTGGCGCGCGGCTCGCTCATGCCGACCACCCAGTCGGTGCCCGCCACCGGTGCAAAACCGGTGATCTCGTCGTGCCGCGTCAGCGCCGAGTGGTAGCTCACGGTGCCGCTGCGCGTGGCGCCGCGCATCGCCTGCGCGAGCGCACTTTCGCCGAGGCTGTCGATGCGGTCGCGCCGGAAGCGCTGGTCCTGGCGGATCGCCTGCAGCGTGGCCGCCGGCAGCGGCATCAGGCTGTGGTACAGCAGCGCCTTGTCGGGGTGGTGGATGACGACGCCGTCGCCGTCGACCAGCAGCGGCGCCAGGCTGGAATGCAGGCGCACCTCGTCGAGGATCGCCGCCACCGACGAGCCGCGCATGCGCAGCACCACGGCGCCGATGACGCGGCCGTCGTCGCCCGGCACCGGTTCGGCATAGAACATGCCCGACGCGCCGGCGACCGAGCCGACCACGAGGCCGGTCATGAACGGGTGGCCCTGCATCGCCTCGCGGAAGTAGTTGCGGAACGCGAAGTTGCGCCCCATCACCTGCGGGTCGCTGGAGACGATGGCGGTGCCGGTGGCGTCCATCAGCATGATGAGCTGCACGTCGGGGTTGGCCTGCACGACACGCATCAGGCGCGCCGCGTTGGCGGCCTTGCCGGCGTCGTCGGGCTGCAGCAGCAACGCCGCAAAGCCGCGGTCGGTGCCGAGCGAGCGCGCGAGGTGCTGGCTGTCGCTGACGAACTGCGTGATGCGCCCGGCGGTGCTGTGCGCCATCTGCTCGACGTAGCGCAGTTCGCCCGCCGCCACCGCGGCCTGGCTGCCGCGCAGGTTGTAAACGGCCGTCAGCAGCATCGGCAGCAGCGCGGTGGCCAGCAGCGCCAACGTCAGCTTCAGCGCCAGCGGCCACGCCGAAGGCGACAGCGTGCGCTGCAACGCCTGATGCACACGACGCCGGCCGCGCTGCACCGGCGTCAGCCGCTCTTCGTCGATCACGGTGTCGCCGCTCTTCAGCGCGTCCAGCAGGCCCAGGCTGGACAGATGGTCGGCAAAGAGCGCGCGCCTGAAGTCGGCCACATCGCGCGGGCGCTGCGCCGAGTCCATGGTCAGCGCCCAGTCGATGGCCTTGAGGAAGGCCGCGCCGAAGCGATCCGCGCCGGCCGTCAGCGCCGGCACGAAGCTGCCGGGCGCGGCGCTGCGTGTTTCGGCATCGGGCGGCTTCTTGCCCGTCACCGCCCAGTACAGCGTGGCGCCCAGCGCATAGAGGTCGGTCCACGGCCCCTGGCCGCCCAGACCGTACTGTTCGGGCGGCGCGTAGCCGGGCGTGACGACCACTGCCGCCTGGTCGGCCACCGCCACCGCCTGACCCGCGGAGCCGAAGTCCAGCAACACGAGGCGGCCGTCGTCGGCGCGCACCTGGATGTTGTCGGGCTTGATGTCGCGGTGCAGGAATCCCGCCGCATGCACCACGGCCAGGCCGTCGAGCAGCGGTGCCAGGCGCTCGACGAGCAGCGCCTCGCCGCCATCGGCATGCTGCGGCCACCAGGTCTTCAGCGGGCTGCCGCGCTCGTATTCGAGCACCATGTAGGCGGTGCGGTGGGCCTCGAAAAAACGCGCCACGCGCACGATGGCCGGGTGGCGAAAACTCGCCAGCGTGCGCGCTTCGACGAGAAAGCTGTCCAGCCCCTGGCGGTAGCGGTCCTGATGGCGGCTCGCGTTCGGGCTCACGCTGCGGTCCGACGAGCGGAACGCGATCTCCTCCGGCAAATACTCCTTGATCGCCACGCGTGCGTTCAGGTTGACGTCGGTGGCCAGATAGGTGATGCCGAAGCCGCCCTGGCCGAGCACGCCGTCGATGCGGTATTCGTGCAGCCGGAAACCCGCCGGCAACGCCAGCGGCGGCGCCTTCGGCAGCGCGACGCCGGGCCGCGGCGGCGTTGCCGCGTTCGCCGCCGGCGCCAGCGGCTTGATGACGGTGGCATCGGGGTCGGGGTTGGAGCCGGATGCGGCGGCGGGGCGGCCACGGCCGCCCGCGCGCTGACGGCCCGGCCGCACGACGGTGGCGTCGGGGTCATCCATGTTGGGTTCGAAGACAGCTATGGTGTCGCAGCGGCTGCATTCACGGTCCATCGGGGCCACAATGCCCGCAGCCTAACCGCTCCCGAGGACCGCATGCCCACCCAGACCGCTTCCCCCGCTGCCCACGCCTTCGCCAAGACCCGCAAGACCTTCACTACGGCGTCCGGCCGGCAAGGCCAGTTCTACTCGCTGCCCGCACTGGCGAAGACCTGGCCTGGCATCAGCCGGCTGCCGTATTCGATCCGCATCGTGCTCGAAAGCGTGCTGCGCAACTGCGACGGCCAGAAGGTCACGGCCGAACACGTGGCGCAGCTCGCGCAGTGGCGCGCCAACGCGCCGCGCAGCGAGGAAATCCCTTTCGTCGTCGCACGTGTCGTGCTGCAGGACTTCACCGGCGTGCCGCTGCTGGCCGACCTGGCGGCGATGCGCAACGTCGCCGCCCGGCTGGGCAAGGATGCCAAGACCATCGAGCCGCTGGTGCCCGTGGACCTGGTGGTCGACCACAGCGTGATGGTCGACTACTTCGGCACGCCGAAGGCGCTGGACCTGAACATGAAGCTCGAGTTCCAGCGCAACCAGGAGCGCTACCAGTTCATGAAGTGGGGCATGGATGCGTTCGACACCTTCGGCGTCGTGCCACCGGGCTTCGGCATCGTGCATCAGGTGAACCTCGAATACCTGGCGCGCGGCGTGCACAAGACGCAAGGCGGCGTCTACTACCCCGACAGCCTCGTCGGCACCGACAGCCACACGACGATGATCAATGGCATCGGCGTCGTCGCCTGGGGCGTCGGCGGCATCGAGGCCGAGGCCGGCATGCTGGGCCAGCCGGTGTACTTCCTGACGCCCGACGTGGTGGGCTTCGAGATGACGGGCCAGCTGCGTGAAGGCGTCACCGCCACCGACCTCGTGCTCACCGTCACCGAGATGCTGCGCAAGGAGAAGGTGGTCGGCAAGTTCGTCGAGTTCTGCGGCGAAGGCACACGCACGCTGAGCCTGCCCGACCGCGCCACCATCGGCAACATGGCGCCCGAATACGGCGCCACGATGGGCTTCTTCCCGGTCGACGAAAAGACGATCGAATACTTCAGCGGCACTGGCCGCACGAAGGCCGAGATCGAGGCCTTCGAGGCCTACTTCCGGGCGCAGAAGATGTTCGGCGTGCCGCGCGCCGCCGACATCGACTATTCGCAGGTCGTGCGGCTCGACCTCTCCACCGTCACACCCAGCCTCGCGGGCCCGAAACGCCCGCAGGACCGCATCGAGCTCGGCAACGTGGCGACGAAGTTCGGCCAGCTCTTCAGCGCCGGCGCGGCCGACAACGGCTTCAACCTGCCGGCCGAAAAACTCACGCTGCCGGTGACCACCGCCAGCGGCCTGGAGCTGAGGAACGGCGACGTGCTGATCGCCGCCATCACGAGCTGCACCAACACCAGCAACCCGAGCGTGCTGCTGGCCGCCGGGCTGCTGGCGAAGAAGGCGGTCGAGGCCGGGCTGAAGGTGAAGAAGCACGTCAAGACCTCGCTCGCGCCGGGCTCGCGCATCGTCACCGAATACCTCGAAAAGGCCGGCCTGCTGCCGTATCTGGAAAAGCTCGGCTTCGCCGTCGCCGCCTATGGCTGCACCACCTGCATCGGCAACGCCGGCGACCTGACGCCCGAGATCAACGAGGCCATCATCAAGAACGACCTCGTCGCCGCCGCGGTGCTGTCGGGGAACCGCAATTTCGAGGCACGCATCCACCCCAACCTGAAGGCCAACTTCCTGGCCAGCCCGCCGCTGGTGGTGGCGTATGCGATCGCCGGCAACGTCACCCGGGACTTGATGACCGAGCCCGTGGGCAAAGGCAAGGGCGGCAAGGACGTGTACCTGGGCGACATCTGGCCGAGCAGCGACGAGATCTACAAGCTGATGAAGTTCGCGATGAACGGCAAGGCCTTCCGCGCCAACTACGACAAGGTAAAGACCGAGCCCGGCAAGTTGTGGCAGAAGATCAAGGGCGTCTCATCTGGCAAGGACAGCAACGTCTATTCGTGGCCCAAGAGCACCTACATCGCCGAGCCGCCGTTCTTCAGCGACTTCGAGATGACGCCCAAGGCGCTGGTCAGCGGCGTGCAGGGCGCGCGCATCATGGGCCTGTTCGGCGACAGCATCACCACCGACCACATCAGCCCTGCCGGCAGCTTCAAGGACACCAGCCCGGCGGGCCAGTACCTGCTGGCCAACGGTGTGGCGAAGGCCGACTTCAACAGCTACGGCGCACGCCGCGGCAACCACGAGGTGATGATGCGCGGCACCTTTGCCAACGTGCGCGTGAAGAACCTGATGATCCCGGCCAAGCTCGACGGCTCGCGCGTCGAGGGCGGGTACACGCTGTTCCAGCCCGGCAACGAGCAGATGTCGATCTACGACGCGGCCATGAAGTACCAGGCCGAGGGCGTGCCCACCGTCGTCTTCGCGGGCGAGGAATACGGCACCGGCAGCTCACGCGACTGGGCCGCCAAGGGCACGGCGCTGCTGGGCATCAAGGCCGTGGTGGCGAAGAGCTTCGAGCGCATCCACCGCAGCAACCTCATTGGCATGGGCGTGCTGCCGCTGCAGTTCAAGGCCGGCGACTCGTGGCAGTCGCTCGGGCTCGAAGGCGGCGAGACGGTGGACGTGGTGCTGGCCGACGAGGTGACACCGATGAGCGACGCCCGGCTCATCATCACGCGCCCCGACGGCAGCAAGAAGAGCGTGACGCTGACGCTGCGCATCGACACCGCGATCGAGGTCGACTACTACAAACACGGTGGCATCCTGCCGTTCGTGCTGCGTCAGTTGCTCGCGGCCTGAACCAGCGGGCGCCGCGACGGCCGCGCCCGGCTCAGACGTCTGGCGGCGCGCGCTGCGCCACCGGCGCCGCACGGCCTTCGCGCGCGCTCAGCGCCAGCGCCTCGAGCGTGGCGGCGATGTCCAGGCTGGCTTCGGCGGCACGCGCTGCGGCGTCGAGGTCGCATTCGGCGACGAGCTTCGCGAACGCCTCGGCAGCAAAACGGAAACCGCTGCCGGTGGCCGACAGCACCGGCTCGAAGGCGGCGCTGCCGGTGCGCCGCACGCGCATCTGGCTCGGTTGAAAGCCCAAGGGGTGAACCGCGCCGGATGCCGCCGTGTGGTTGAGGTATTCGGTCTCGATGACACCGCCGCTGCCGACGATGAGCGCGTGCCGGTGCAGCGCGCCGTCCATCGCGCACGACATCTGCGCGCGCCGGCCGTCGGCGTAGCTCAGCGTCGCGCTCAGGCTGATGTCGACGCCGCTGGCGGCCCAGCCCGCCTGCGCCTGCACGCTGTGCGGCGCGCTGCCCATCACCAGGCGGATGAGGCTCAGCGGGTAGCTGCCGGCGTCGAGTAGCGCACCGCCGCCGAGCGCTGGGTCCATGCGGATGTTGCCCTGCGGCCTGGCCAGCGTGAAGCCGAAGCTGGCCTGCACGCTGCGCACGTCGCCAATGGCGCCCTGCTGCAACAGCGCCACCATGTCGCCGGTCTGCGGCTGGAACCAGTACGGATAGGCTTCGAGCAGCACCACCTCGTGCTCACGCGCGGCGTCGAACATCGCCTGCGCTTCGGCCAGGTTCAACGCCAGCGGCTTTTCGCACAGCACGTGTTTGCCGGCCGCCGCCGCCTGCAGGGCCCAAGCCGCGTGCAGGCTGTTGGGCAGCGGAATGTAGACGGCGTCGACGCCGGCGTCGGCCAGCAGCGCGTCGTAGCTGCCGTGGTGGCGCGCGATGCCGAACTCGGCGGCGAAGGCCGCCGCGGTGTCGGCGCGGCGGCTCGCGGCCGCCACCACCGCCACCTGCGGGCTGGCGGCGACGTCGCGCACGAAGTGGCGCGCGATGTTCGCGCAGCCGAGGATGCCGATGCGCAGCGGCGGCGCTGTGTGCTTGTTCATGGGCCGCAAGCATAGGCCGGCACGGCGCCGGCCGTGTTCAGCGCGGCTGTTTGGCGGTGCGCAGGTAAGGCTTGAGGGTCTTGAAGCCTTCCGGGTACAGCGCCTTCGCTTCGTCGTCGGAGACCGCGGTGGAGATGATCACGTCCTCGCCCGGCTTCCAGTTCGCCGGCGTCGCCACCTTGTG